>BNJS01003895.1_pt1 | contig 83087 bp, 125 predicted proteins | sample 8540461 | NCBI WGS metagenome assembly BNJS01 (sample SAMD00202454, study PRJDB9452) | human saliva metagenome | isolation source: human saliva | place: Japan
TCAGTTACGTATTGCTCAACTCTCTACCTCCATAATAATATTCCGATATTAGCGCAAAATATAGAACAAAGAATATTTATTCCGAAATAGGAACAATATAATATTAAACATAAATAAATTCCAATATCGGAATATAGAATAATGATATTTGTGTTTCTAAAAGGATAAAATCGAAATTTTGTACTTTTTCTACAAACAGTAAAGAAGATTTTTGGAACATTTTTCTTAATAAGTTTTTAAAATGGATATCTTGTTTTTAAATAACAGAGGAGTATTCTACTTCCATCTTTCAGAAATGCGTTATTTAGTTTTTGAAAGCAAAAATGAAAAATGTTTTTTTCTGCATTGGCAGAGGAGAGGAGATTATTATGAGAAAAGATGGTTAGAGGATTATTCGTACTTGCAGCAATGACAGCAGCTCTTACAATGGTAGCTTGTTCCGGTAAGAAGGCGGAGACCACTGCAGCAGCTGAGAGCAAGATGGAGACTGAGGCAGCTAAGGAGTCCGTAAAGGCTGACGAGAAGGATGCCAAGGAGACTACTGTAGCAGCTGAAGAGAAGAAAGATGACAAGAAGGATGACAAGAAGGATGCTAAAGAGACTACTGCTGCAGCAGAAGAGTCCGAGAGAGCACTAAAGAGTCTTCCAAGTAATTTTTGAAAAACTATAAGGAGAGCCTGGGAGGGCCTCTTTTTATTAGATGGACTTTAGCCAGTATCGGAGCTGACATTTGAAAAATGTTAGCTCTGATACAAAAAACCACCCGCTATGCGGGTGGGAAACACTTGTTATACAAAAATCACCTTTCCTAATACAATAAAGTTGTTCAAGCTATATTGTAGAAAAGGAAGGTGATTTTATGGCGAAGAAAGAATATGCATTAGCACATACTAAATGGATGCGTAAATATCATATTGTCTTCACACCGAAGTATAGGCGAAAAATAATATATTATCAATATAAGTCAGATATTCGGGATATTATCAAGCAACTCTGCGCCTTTAAAGGAGTGGAGATTATAGAAGGGCATTTAATGCCGGACCATGTACACATTCTGGTTAGTATTCCACCTAAGATTAGCGTTTCTTCTTTTATGGGCTACTTAAAGGGAAAAAGTGCCTTAATGATATTTGATAAATACGCAAATCTTAAATACAAATTTGGGAACAGACATTTCTGGGCCGAAGGCTATTATGTCAGTACAGTAGGTCTAAATGAAGCCACAATAAAAAAGTATATCCAAGATCAAGAAAAACACGATATAGCTTTGGATAAACTAAGTGTTAAAGAATATGAAGACCCTTTTAAGGGTTAAAGTGCAGTAGTAACAATACCCCTTTATGGGGTAGCGACGAGTCAAACGCAATATGGCTTGAATGGAGCTGTGGGAAGGTGCAAAGCAAACTTCCCACAGCCCAAAATGAAAGCCAGCGCCTTTAGACGCTGGCCAGTAGCAGGGGCTTATAGCCCCGAGCAAACCACCCGTTTGACGGGTGGTAGTGATTATCAAGTGATAGAATATTCTTGGACATTGTTAGGAGGGTTACTATGAAGGAAGCAAAGAAAATAGAAGGAACAAACATTTTCCTACAGGAATGCATTGCAGAAATTGAGAAAGCGGCGGATTTGGACAGTATCACCGTGGAGCGAGCCGTATTCGGTCTCTTTTTCTCCGGGGTGAAGCTTTCTACAGGCCATGGAGGTTTATGCTTTACGCCGGTTAAGGAGATTCCGGAGGCCGTGTGCTGCCCAAGCTCTGCGAAGGCTATGCCCTTTTCCGGAAAGCTAAAAGGGAGGGGTTAGAGCCTATCTTGAGGATATTTTTCTCGGAGAATATCTTAAGAAGAACTTTGGGAATCGCCGCCTTAAATGCGCTGAGCACCCTGGTATGGGAAAAGAAAGCACATCCGGAATATGAGCTCCTCCTTGGTGCGGATGCCTTTGATGAAATTGATGTAAAGAAGTATCGGAAATCCGTAGTGGTAGGGCATTGGTGCCTATAATCCGAAAGCTTATGCAGGAAAATGCGGATTTTCATATCTTGGAAAAGGACAGCAGAACCTTAAAGGAGCTGGAAATGCCCTATTACCTTCCTCCGGAGAGGGCGGGAGAATGCGTGCCGGAGGCGGACTTATTGGTGATTACCGGGGTAACGATTTTGAATGATACTTTGCCGGGGCTTCTGGCTATGGCGAAAAAAGAGGCGGAAATTTTGCTGGTGGATTCTACTGCAAGCATGCTTCCGGATTGCCTCTTTTCTAAAGGTGTTACGATGCTTGGGGGGATTCAGGTGACTAAGGCGGATGAGCTTTTGGATATTATCAGTGAAGGAGGCTCCGGCTATCATTTCTTCGGAAAATATGCGGAGCGAACCGTACTAAGAAGAAAATAAGTAAGAAAGAATATATTTAGAGAGGAAGTATTTTTACAGCATTAGAAAAAGAAGTATAAAAGATAAATACTTAAGTGGGATAAAACCTGAGATTACTTTTTAAAAATTTTTACAAAACTCTTAAATATATATACTTTTTCGCGTGTTTTTGATACACTGCCAGGGCGACTTGTCGGTTTTCGGTAGGAAAAGAATGTAAAAGTGCCGAGTTCCGCTTTGTAAAAAGCTTTAGGAGAAATTCCGCGATTCCGCAGTGAGAGATTAATGGTTTGGGAATTTTTGGAAAATCCTGCAGCGAAAATCACTATGGATAAGACTTCACCCTAAGCTCTGTTCCCGGCATTACCGTAACTCCTGTAAACTGGAGAATGATCAGATTTTCCGCGGAAACAGTGTGATGCAGCTGGGAGAAGGGGGAGCAGGCTAGATGAGCACCGACGGTCTTACCGTGCAAACAGACGGAAACGGTGCAGGACAGTATGTGGATGCGGAGAGAGGATTACTATCCAGAGAAATACCGACGGCTCCGGACAATATGTGGATGAGCAGAAGGGCATCACCTTACAGGTGAATTCTGACGGTACCGGACAGTATTCCGATGAGGGACAGGGAATTACCCTGCAAGTCAGCGGAGACGGTAATGGAATCTTCACCGATGAGAAAAAAGGTATTACCATGATGGTTAATGACTATTCCACCAGCTATACCCAAGGCGATATTGATATCGATGTAAAGCCAGACGGAAGCGGAAGCTACTATAACAGTAAGACTGATCTTTCCATTAAAAATGACGGCCAGGGAAAGGCGGATATTAATATTGGCTATCAGGAAAAACCGTAGATGCCGAGCCTTTGGATAAGCTTCCACAAAGCTGCCAAAAACTTTCCATGGTTCCCGCAGTACCAAGCCTGGAGGCAAACAGCCTGTTGATTACCTTGGATTCCGGCGTGCTTTTCGATGTGGATAAGTATAATATTCGCCCGGACGCGGAGAAGATTTTAAATGATTTGGCGAAGGTCTTAAAGGAGGCGGAAATTACCGCATTTCAGATTGATGGACATACAGATTCGGACGCCAGTGATGAGCATAATCAGATCCTTTCCGAAAATCGTGACGAATTCCGTAAAGAACTACCTGGCTTCTCAGGGAGTAAATGCTGAGATTACTACCCATGGATATGGGGAAAGTCGACCCGTAGCCACCCAATGAGACAGCAGAAGGAAAAACAGCAGAACAGACGTGTAGAGATTATTATTCCTACTATTTAAGAGAAACAAAAAGAGATGGTAAAACTCACTGCAACAGAACGTACTTGAAATCAAGAACTCTTGTGTGCTTAAGGAAGCTCCGCCTACAATGTGTTTTACCCTCTCTTTTTTGTTTTAAAAGCTAATGATTACTTAAAAGTTTCAATATAAATTGGACATTAGTTTGCGAATTCGGTATGGGCCACTTGCCATTTCTTTAAGGCAATACCAACCCAGAAACTATAAATTCTAAGGTGATAAGGCAAAGTAAAAACCACTCAATCCACTGCAGGAAGAGTCCGTGGCTTTTTCCGGTAAAAACGAAGGCGATGGCCGTTGATGATTGTGTGGGAAATTTCCCAATTATAAATCATGCAGATACTTCAGGGAAAGCAGATTCCAAAGGTACATACAGTAATGAGGCCGCCCAATAGTCTCCATCCAATAAGCTGTAATAAGCTTCCATCAAAATAAGATTCTCCCATAAATACTCCTTTTCTTTAAAAAAACGTAAAATACTCCTAAATTATAAGAAATAAGAAAAAAAGCAAGTTCCGGATTTTATGCAAAGACTGCATGGTAGGGAACTTGCTTTTTTAGAGTATCTTATTTTTAAAGTATCTTATTCTTAAAGACTCACTTTTAGGCGGATTCTTTATCCATTCTTTTTCTCCAACTGCTTACTGATGGCAGTGGCGCAGGCAATATCACCAATCACGTTGACGGTGGTAGCACCCATATCCGCCAGAGTATTTACGGAAATATAAACGCCCAGGATTTGGTTGATGGGAAGTCCTGCCATGGGAGCCAGGGCGGCAAAGGCGGCAATAGCTCCTCCCGGTACGCCCGGAGTTCCGATACTGAGCAAAGTATTGGCTGCCAAAACCGTAATCATGGTGTCCAGGGTTAGCGGAATACCTAAGGCGGCAGCAAAGAAACTGATCATAAAGGACATCAGAATACTAACCGCATCCATGTTAATGGTGGCTCCCAGAGGCAGCGTTAAGGAGGCTATCTCCTCAGGAACATCCAAGGACTCCACCGCACATTCAATAGAAAGGGGGAGAGTGGCATTGGAAGAACAGGTGGAAAATGCATTTAAGCTGGCCGGCGCAATAGAGCTAAAGAATTTGCCCACAGGGATTTTTCCGACCAGGCGTACGATACCGCCGTATACAATCAGGGCATAAAGGGCAAAGGTGATGGCAGCGCCAGCATAACCTGTCCCAGCTGTAGAACCGTCTTGATGCTGTTGCTGTACATTACCGTAGCCATACAGGCAAAAACGCCGATGGGGGTAAAAAGCATGATTTTCGAAACAATAAAAATGGAAATATCATGAATGGAGGTGCACAGCTTCACAAAAGGCTCCGCTTTTTCCTTTAAGGAGAGGCAGGCCAGTCCCATAATAATGGAAAAGGAAAGCACCTGAAGCATATTTCCCTCGGAAAATGCCGCAATAGGATTGGAAGGAATGATATTTTCCAAAAGTTCCCAGAAGGCTTTTTAAACTCTACGCGTCCACCTTCACATCTGTAGCGACAATCTGAGCTCCTGCTCCAAGATGGAGAAGTCCGGGAAGGAAAAGTCCCAGCGCGCTGGCAAAAAGGGTGGTTGCCGTAAACCACAAAAAGAGAATAGAGACCGATTTTTCCGGTTTTGGCAATGGATCCGATGCCCATAATGCCGGTCAAAAGACTACAGAACACCAAAGGGAAAAATCATCATTTTCAAGGATGACATATAAATGGTGGCAATTACATTTAGAGGAGTATAGAAAAAGTCAGGCATAATCAGCCCGAAGACCAAACCCAAAAACCAAGCCCTAAGGCAATCCACACAGTCTCGTTGAAGACTCCAGCCATTTTTCTTTCCCATACTAACTCCTCATTTCAGAAAAATATTTTTGGAATCCTTCTTCTATAAAAATCGAGTAAAGCATTTTCAGGTTAGATGTAAAGTTTTCAACAGTTCTTATTTCTATAGAAAACGTCCTTTGTAATATTTCTATCCTAAAGAAAAGAGGCGGTATTGTAAAGAATAGATTTTTGAACTGGATATAGAATACTTTTTATATCTCAAGATGACGAGGATAGCGAGGATGAAGAAATGTGATCCCGCAAGGAAAGACGTCGTTTTAAAGAAAAGGAAAGTATAGATGAAAGCCAAGCAAGGAATTTTATGCGTATGGTACTGATTTCGGGGCAATGTGAGCCCGTCTGTTCTTAGTGAAAGCAAGCGAAGCGTAGCTTGAACTTAGAACAGCTACGAAGGCGAGCTTAGCGGGAGCGTGCCCCGAAATCAGTACCATACTGCATAAAATGTTAACTTCACTATATTCTTTCTCTGAAACGACTTTTTCCTTACTGAATCAACCTAGGCCTTCCATTCTGCACCAGACAAAGCCCTCTTGACGTAATGCGAATCTCCGGTATCACCGGTAACGCCAGGAAGGACAGGCTGATAAAGGGATCCATTCCACCGGGAACTCCCATTTCATGGGCTTTTTGCTTCATATTTTCCAGATGTGCATTGGCTTCTGTAAAACCGCAATCACATATCAATCCCATAATAGGAAGGGCCAGAGAATCATATACCTTTCCTCCCTGTACCAGAACAAATCCTCCTTGCAAGCGGATGAGTTCATTGACGGCTAAGCACATATCCCGGTCATTGTCCGCAATTACAATCAGGTTGTGGGAATCATGACTGACGGAGCTGGCAATGCGCCCCATGAATCGCCATAGCCCTGGCAGATGCCCCGCCTGATTTTCCTGCTTCCCTTTGTGCCGCCTCTATGATTTCGGCGATTTTCTGATATTCGGATATTCTTCTCCCGGTAAAATTGCTGCATCGTTTCAGCATCATGTAAACGTTTGGTGGTAATCTGTCCCTTCTTCCATGGCAATGACATTTACTTCCTGCTTGGAAATGGGCAAACGAAAAGCCCTTTCTTTCAGGGGAGAGAGGTGGACGGTTTTCTTCAGCTGCGAAGGACAGCGGGGGATGCTTAAATGCTCGGATTCCACTATTTCCTTTCCTTTATGGAAAACGGCTGTAATGCTAACCTTTTTCCAAGTCGGAAATCAGCAGGAAAATCCGCCTGTCTGCCCACGGCGATAGCCCCCAAGTGAGATAAGCCGTAACATTCCGCGTTGATAGTAGCCATCTGATAGCGGAGCAGGGGGAAGTCCCAGAGCAATAGCCTTTCGAACGGCGTGGAGATATGCCCCTCTTTTATGATATCTTCAGTGCTTGTCATCGGTGCAGAAGGAAAATGCTCTGGTATCCATCTGTGAGCCAGTATTCCCTTGACCAAAGCTCTAAATTCCTTGCGGCGGAGCCTTCCGATATGGATGTGCATTCCGCACGAATCTGCTCCAGGGCATAGTCAAAATCCACCGCCTCGTGATCCGTTTGAATGCCGTTGCATGCATAGGCCTGCAAGTCTTCGGAAGAAAGGGCATGACCGTTAAAACATGCCGGAAAACAGCGAGAGCTTTTTCCATCATTTTCTTCTCCTGATGAATCACGCTATAATCATCCATTACCTCCCCAGCCCTAAAATACGGGGTTATCCAGATATTCCTTCATATCCTCCGCGGTAAAGCTTGCGCCGTTGTCGTCAATCTCCGTGGAGGGGACACAAGAAGGAAGCATCACAAAGACATTGGCGGGACTTTTCGCGCTTTGTTGTAAAATGTAATCGATGCCCTCTTACTGGAAACATTGCAGGCTTCATGGGGATCCACAATAAAAGCAGGTAGTTCCTTCAAAGCTGCTAGAGTGATTAATTCATGGGGAGTTACCATGGTGGATTCGAGATGCAAATGGGCATCTATAAAACCGGGAACCAGAAACTGTCCCCGGGCATCAATTTCCCTTTTTCCCCGGTATTCCCCGATTCCGGCAATATAGCCCTGGGAGACAGCCACATCACCGGAATAAATACTGCCGGTAAAAACACATCCAGAATGCGGGCATTTTTATAAGCAGATCTGCTTCCTTTTCCTTTAAACAAACTTTAGAGAGAATTGCTTTGTAATCGATTATTCATATTTATGCCCTTATAAAAATTACTAACAAATTATGCTTTTAACTCGAATTAAATCATATTATTGCATAAAATCATGCTTTTTATCCAGAGCTTTCTTCCCGAATATCAGGCAAAAGCTTTGATTTGCAAACTTATTTTTAGGGAAAGTACCTAGGCAGAAGGTAGATATTGGGAAAATGTAGAAAAAGTAAAAAGATGGTCTTTTTACACAGACTTGTAAAACCTTTGTATAGAATCTTTGGCTTTTCACAATAAGATTAGGCAGGAAAAATTTGGCAAGTTCACCAAATGTGTTCAGAGAAACTGTTATTTATTTTATCCAGGATATAAAAATATCGGATTTTTACTGACACTTGTTTAAAAGAAGGATAGAGAAGGAAGAGAAGCAGGGAGGCATAAACATCGTTGAGGACGAGTAGGAACATGTCGTGAAGTCGCTGCTCGTTTTCATATACAGTCTATTTTTTTTGATAGGGGGACGACATATGGAGAAATTTTTCAAACTCAAAGAAAAGAACACGGATGTAAAAACGGAGGTCATAGCAGGATTTACCACTTTTATGACCATGGCTTACATTTTGGCGGTGAATCCCAGAATTTCTGGGGAGCGTCAGGAATGGATGCCGGTGCAGTATTTTACGGCAACGGCCTTAGCGTCCGCTGTTGCCAGCTTTTTTATGGCAATACTGGCCAATCTTCCTTTTGTGCTTTCCGCAGGTATGGGGCTGAATGCTTACTTTTCTTATACCGTGGTAAAGGGGATGGGATACAGCTGGGAAACTGCATTGGCGGCTGTTTTCATCGAGGGAATTATTTTCATTCTCTTATCACTTACCAATGTACGAGAAGCCATCTTTAATGCGATTCCCAAGAGCTTAAAGGTTGCTGTAGCAGTAGGAATTGGTGTTTTCATTACCTTTATCGGCTTTCAAAATGCCCATATTGTTGTAGATGGGGCGACTCTGGTTACACTCTTTTCTTTTAAGGGATCTATAGAAGGCGGAACTTTCGCATTTGAAGGAATTACCGTAGTTTTGGCATTAATAGGCATATTGATTACAGCTTTTCTGGTAATCAAGAATATTAAGGGGCATATCTTAATCGGTATTCTGATTACCTGGATTTTAGGTATTTTCTGTCAGATTGCAGGACTTTATGTTCCCAATCCGGAGAAAGGATTTTACAGCTTGATTCCGAGCGCCCTGGTTTCTATGCCAAGTTCCATTGCACCAACGTTTGCCAAATTGGATTTAAGCAATATCCTTTCTCTCAACTTCCTGGTTGTAGTCTTTGCTTTCCTTTTTGTTGACGTGTTTGATACTTTGGGAACCTTGATCGGTTGTGCATCCAAGGCGGATATGCTGGATGAAGAGGGCAGACTTCCTTCTATCAGGGGAGCTCTACTGGCAGATGCCATCGGAACCACAGCAGGAGCGGTTTTAGGAACTTCCACCATTACCACCTTTGCAGAATCCGCATCCGGTATTGCAGAGGGAGGAAGATCCGGCTTAACTTCCTTGGTTTCCGCAGGTTTATTCCTGGTAGCTTTGTTCCTATCTCCGATTTTCCTGGCGATTCCCTCCTTTGCTACTGCGCCGGCTCTCATTATCGTAGGATTTTTCATGATGCAGCAGGTTACAAAGATTGATTGGGAAGATATGGTAAAGGCGGTTCCCGCATTTATCTGTATCTGCGCTTATGGCATTTCACCTATTCCATCTCTGAAGGTATTGCCTTCGGTATCATCAGTTATACTAGGCTCCACCTTTGCACGGGAAAGTCTAAGGAACTGACACCGCTGATGTATGTGCTGTCTTTTGTCTTTGTTTTAAAATATATCTTGCTGTGGTATTTTTATTTGTAAAATTTTGGGGACTGTATCAGAACATTTCTCCTTGCAGTATAGGTTTATAATTGGGGCATGCTCTTGCTTCCTATAGGCTTATACTGCATTTTGTAATACTTATTTTTACAGCTTTTTTATTCCTTAAAGAGTTTTCCTTGCAAAGCGTGAGACATCTTGTTTTACCGATGGAAGAAAATGCCAGTATTCGAAGATGGAGAATACTGGCGAAGATGGAGAAAAATGACAGCTTATGGAATATTAGGACAAAATGCTATACAATGAGTGAAATAATGTCAGGGAATTGCTTAGTTAAGTTTTAAGGGGGAAGCCATGGAGTATTTGCTTCGAGGAGATATTTGCTATAGTGAGAACGTACAGAATCTGATTTGTAAGGAAAATGCTTACCTATATGTCAAAGACGGTCTTTGCATAGGGGTATATGATCAGTTGCCACCGGAGCTGTCCTCTGTGGAAATAAAGGACTACTCCGGAAATTTGATTCTTCCCGGCATGGTGGATCTCCACCTTCATGCTCCCCAGTATGGCTTTCGGGGAACAAAGATGGATTTGGAGCTTCTGGATTGGTTAAATGTGAATACCTTTCCGGAGGAGGCTAAATATGAGGATTTGGAATATGCCAAGCAGGGATATCAGGATTTTGTGAAGGATTTAAGAGAAAGTGCGACCACAAGAGCCGTGATTTTTGCGACTCTTCACAAGGAGGCTACCCTGCTCCTTATGAAGCTTATGGAAGAAAGCTGACTGGTTTCTTATGTGGGAAAGGTAAATATGGATCGCAATTCTCCTGAGTACTTAACGGAGCACAGTGCAGAAGAGTCTTTGGAAAACACTAGGGCTTGGCTTTCGGAGATTCCTAAGGATTGGAAGAATTGTAAACCAATTCTTACTCCGAGATTTACCCCTACCTGTTCCGATGCTTTAATGGAGGGGTTGGGAAAGTTGGCAGAGGAATATAGTCTTCCGATACAATCATCTGTCTGGAAAAATCAGGGGAGATAGCCTGGGTGAAGGAGCTTTGTCCTACAGCAAAGCACTATGGAGATACTTATGATCGTTATGGTCTTTTAGAAAATAGTATCATGGCTCATTGTGTATATTCGGAGGGAGAGGAACTTTCAGTCTTAAAGGAAAGAGGCACCATGATTTGCCACTGTCCCCAGTCCAACACGAACTTATGCTCAGGGGTCGCTCCGATTCGTCGGTTTTTGAAAGAAAATATGAAAGTGGGATTAGGAACGGATGTGGCCGGAGGGGCCAATCTCTCCATGCTTAGAGCAATTACCGATGCCATCTCCGTGTCGAAACTGCGTCTCCGTTTAATGGATCAGTCTCTGACTCCTTTAACTTTAGAGGAGGCTTTCTGTTTAGCGACTCTTTCCGGGGGAAGTTTTTTTGGTAAGGTGGGATCTTTCTTGCCCGGGTACGAGGCGGATATTTTGATTTTTCGGGAAAAAAGAAGAAGTGTTCGAAAGCAATCTGTGAAGGAACGGCTGGAAGTGCTTCTCTACACGGGGGAAGAAAGTGCGCAATTGCAGGCGAAATATGTACAGGGAAGAAAGATATTTGTAAGAGGAGTCTAAGGCGGAGATACAGGGATTAGCATTGTAATATAAGGAAGGAAGATGAAATGAAACGCTTAGGATTTTGTGATTATGGCTTCCGGATGGAGCAGACGCTTTGGTAAGAATAAACTATTGGAAAAATAGCGGGAAAGCCGATGATTTTCTATACATTTCATACTCTTTCTCATTTTTCTATAATTATCAAGCTGGTGGGCTCATTGTCGGAGCGTATTCAGGACAGCATGATCTCTATTCCGGAAAAGAAAAATGAAGGAAGGCAAAATCTGTTTTGATACGCCTTTGTGGTGACTCGTTTTAAAGAGGTGGAGCTACTGGGCAGGGAAATGCATTTTTCCGTTCTTATGCATGAGGAAAAGTGACCAAAGTGACACTATTCGAGTAGCTTTATCCTCGGAACAGGCCAAATCTTGGGATGCCTGTATGTTTTTGACAGGGGACCAGCCACTTTTGTCTGAGGAAAGTTTAAAAAAACTGGTAGATGCTTTTTCGGAGAATCCGGATGAACTTTATCGCCTAAGTTATCAGGAGGAAGGAGGAAACCGGTACTTTTCCTAAAAATATTTTTGAAAAATCTTCGGAATTTAACGGAGACCACGGTGGAGGAGTACTTTTTAAAGTCCGGTATGATTCCGGTGGAAGAAATTCATAAGATTTCGGTGGAAAGAGAGTTTGAACTCTGGGATGTGGATACGGAAGAAGCCATTCTTAAGATGGAACAGCTTCTTCGGATGCGATTATAAAGCCCTCTCTAAAGACCCGCCATAGACCGTTTATGAAGTTTTTGTGGGAGCAAGAAAGAAGCAGTCTGCCCTGCTTCTTTTGTTGAGACAGTCCAACTGATTGATAAAGACTCAAAGTCGCTCAAGATTCTCCTTTGCAGGCAGAAGCTAAGATTTCTTTTGTAAGGATAGTTTCAGGAGCTAAGGAGGGTCAAAAAGTTCTTGGAAAATTTCTGCTCATGATCACCTTGGAAATGGGCTGATGCAGGGCACTCTGCCCAAAAACTAAGATACAGCGTTGACTCTCCTTGGGATTTGCGGTTCCTATGTTCCAGGCCTTTCCCGAAGACGTTTTAGATCCATCCGCTTCCATAAGACATAGTCAGCCATGTTTTGCATGGCTGAAAAGGAAAGAGGGGGAGGAGAGAGCTTTCCCTGCTCTGCAATTGTTCCCAGGCAAAGGATAGGATTCTTTTTTTTATCCCATAGGGCAAGGATTTCTCCTTCCGCTTCAGCGTTTGTTCTCATTTTGCTTTCTTCGGAAACTTTAGCGAAAAGAACATTATCGCAGTGGGAGAAGGGGAGGATGTGGGTAGACGTGGTTAGTATTACGCTTCCTGCCGAGAAAGCTCCAGGGAAAGCAAGCTTAATAAGCTGGTTTTTCCTCCACTACCGATGACGGAAGTGATTCCCCTTTGTATTTTCAAAATATTTGCCGGGGAAGGAGGGGAATTTACAGTTGTGAGAGAGGGGATAGCTGTTTTTGCTTTCATTATTTTGAATTCTTTCAAGGGAAACTCCTATACTTTTGCTTACAGTTTTGCGAAAAAACTATGTTCTTCTTGGGACTTATGATAGAATATGAAAATATAATTTTGTATTTCAGTCGGCAAGAGGAAAGTTTAATCTACGATATCGCAAAGGAATAAATCAGCTCATTCTTGTTTTATAGTAAGGCTAAATGCTTAATTTTTCCAGCGGATTCGGACTTTTGAAAGGAAGGTTTTTATGCTCGTATTTATTCGAGGAGCGGGGATCGGCAACGGGAATTTCCATCGCTTGCATCGGGCAGGAAGCATCGGTTTGCTGCTTAGTGACTTGGCGATTCCTACTGCCGTTCGCAGAAACGTTGCATTTTCTGAAGCAATCCGTTTAGGGGAATGTAGTGTGGAAGGCATTACTGCAGTTCGCGCAGACAGTGTAGAGGGGATTTTCCGGGCTATCAGTCAAAAAAAAGTTCCTGTAGTAGTGGATGAGGGAAAGGCTTTCCTTCAGAAAATCAAGCCGGATGGCGTGGTGGATGCGATTATTGCCAAGAGAAATTTAGGGCACGATGGATAACGGACGCCAGGGCAGTGGGTGTGATGAGTTACTGCCGTGTAGACTGCCATGCTGGTAGAAACAAAGCGAGGACATGATTTGGGAAGAGTTCTTCTGAAGGCTCTGCCATACCCAATTCGAATTCGGTATTATTGGAGGCTATGGCAGAACGGGTGCTTCGTGCTCCGACAGAGGGAATTTTAGAACAAACTCTTCCTATAGGAACGCTGGTAGAAGCCGGAGAAGTATGCGGTATTGTAAACGGTATTCCTATGCGGACGGAAATATCCGGAATAATAAGAGGAATGTTACAGGAAGGAATTTCAGTCTTTCCCGGTATGAAGGCCGGGGATGTGGATCCGAGAGGTAGGGAAGTGGAGTACCGTAATGTGTCGATAAGGCCAGAGCCATAGGAGGAGGAGTATTAGAGGCTTTACTCCATTTTCTTCCTTGAAAACCGTTTAAGAAAAACAATAAAGGAAAAGGAGAAAATTTTATTTATGGATAGAGAACTGCAAGAAGAGGTGGTTTTGGATTTACCCTGCTTACGTCATCCCAATGCCTAAGGAAAGGTTTTTGGATTCTTCTTATAAGCTTAGTTTTTGGATTGTCCATCCCTTCCCTGAAGCTTTATCAAGCTTTGAAAAGTCAAAAGACGGAGATTTCCGCAGAAGATGGGGAAGAAGCCTTGGAAAAGAAGGCTCAAGAAAGAGAACAATCACTGGAATATGCCACTCGGGAAAGAAAAAGGCTGGAAGCATTGCTGGGCATTGAAAGAGAAAGTTGCTTCCATTCTGAGCTTATGAAGATTGATCCGGCTTCTTACGGAGAGAGGGATATCAGTATTTACCTTCCCATAGAAGAGGGAGAAGGTCTAAACGAGCAGGAGTCTACTGCAAGACTTGCTGCAGTAACACAGGCTTATATCAAGGCATTACAAAGTAGTTCTTTTTATAGTGAAATCGGAAAAAAACTTCCCGAAAAAATTGGGGAAAAGGATTTGGCTGAGTTGATTTATGTTTATGGTCCATGAAGCGAAAAGCATCGTCTCCAGTTTATATGGTAGGTACGGAGAAACTGGCGAAAGATTTGGGGGATGCCATTCTTTCTTATCTGGAAGTGCAGAAGGATGTGAGTACCAAAATCTTCCCCGCCATCGTTTGAAATTCTTTTCCGGACAATGTCTATACCGCCAAAAGCAGTGGTGCTTTTAAATCAGGAGAGTAGCCAGGATAGAAATGCAGGCCTTTCCTTGCTGGAACGGGCAACAGAAAAAGATTGAACAATTGAGAGTCGTTCCAATCAACTCACAGATTGGAAGAAGAAGAGAAGGAACAAGGAGGGGGAGAAACGGCTATTGAGAACTCAGGGTTTCAAGAAAAAGCCTCTTGAAGTACGGGGTACTGGGAGTCTTACTGGGAGGATTTTTATCTGTAGCGGCTGTATGTCTGCCTTTCCTCTTCGCTAAGCAGCTACCGGGAGAAGAGGGATTTGGAAATGTCCCAAGGCCTGATGATTTTAGGCAGTAAAAAGCGATACAAAAGGCAGGGACTTTTCCCTCAAACTGATCTGAAAAAGCTTTTGCAGGAGATAGCCGAAGGTGTGATACGGAAGCGGCACTGTTAGAGCTATCAAAAGGCAAATCTGTCTCTCTTGTTCAAAGAGAGAGAATATTCAGGAGGAGATTTTATTTGTAGGGGTCAAGGCGGATATGGGAGAAAAGATCTCATGATATATGCAGGAAGGAGAAAAATGTCATCTGGAACTTATGTGGAGGATATTCTACAAAGTCCTCAGAAGTAAATTCATGCCTTAGCAAATCATCGTTATCTTGTTTTTAGCCTTATTCCGCAAAAACAGATTTCCTTCAGTTTTAAAAGGCAAAAAGAAATGTGAAGTCTTGGGAAAGGAAGTTCATGCGTTATTCTATATTAAAAGATAGGACGAGGGCTGTACTGCAAAATAATAGATGAAAATTATTTTGATTTTACAGCTCTCGTTTTTCTTAAAGCAATCGTGTTAGAGACTATAGCATAAAAGCTATGGCATCTACGCTTACTCTTCGCTCTTGTACTTGCAGGATGTTCTGCACTTAAAGTCTGCACACGTTTACTCTCCTGTTTTGGGGAAATACCTTAGAGGAACCGCGTTAGCGTGCACTTTATGCACCCTTGATGACACCATTCTTTCTTTTGGTCTGAGTTTTTACTGCTTACGTCTTTCTGCCTACAGACTTGCTTTGGTACTACACATCCGACAACCCATGCACCATTTTTCATTCACGGTGTAGCCGTCCGGTGTTGTGGTGGATAGTAAAGCCCAACCTTCCTGGTCGAAATAGTAGCACTCCGCTACACCGTCATTATTTCCATCCAACCAAAACCAGCCGGAGTGAGCATAGCTATGATCTTCATTTCATACCACCAACGATTACTGTTAGCGCAGCCCTTTGTTCCAGTTAGCCATGGCGGGAATTGTGGAAAGAAGGCTTAAAGCCATGACTGCAACTGCTATTTTCATTTTTCTCATAGTTCACCTCATTAAAATAGATTTGGGATTATCGTATCCCTTAAACTCCGCCTTTATTCTAACCGCAGGATGGGAGAAAGACAATAAAAGAAAATCTTAAGGATAAAAACGATTTTTTATTAAGCTATGAGAGAATTTTGCAGTTCTTTTCTAACTATCCATTCTTCTTTATCTTACCTATGAGAAAAGAAAGGGTATAATGAGCCCGTGAGTTTGTAATTATAGAAAGAGGACAGATGAAGAAAAAGAAAATCAATACCAGGACGATAGACCAATATCTTCGGTACCCATTTGGCTTTCTCTCCTGTGGATTCCTATTTTAGTTTATGTTAAGTTTTATCGATTGGAAGGCATTTTTGTCCCTTCTTTTGCTGTATTATACTTTTGTTTTGCACTCTACCTTTATCAGAGCAGAAAGTCCAGACTGATGTCACGCACTTTTGGATTTTTTCCCTAAAGGCCAAATGAAAAGCAATGCCAGGCTTTTTTGAAGAGATGCCCACAGCCTACTGCATTGTCAATGAGGAGGGAGATATCCTGTGGGAAAATAAAGGCCTTTCAGAATATCTACAAAAGGACAGCGGGAGTAAAGAGTAACCTGCTTTTATCTTTTTCCCGAATATTCAGAAAGAAATATTTAACAGAGAGCGGAGCCGTATTTAGAGATACATTCCTCCTTCCGAGAGAAAATACTGTATCGACCTGATTCGAGTGGATGCTTAAGGAGGAAGAGATCGGAAAGGGATCAGCATTTCCGAGGAGAAGTCGTTGACTGCTGTGTATCTTCGAGATGAAACGGAAGAAGTGGACTGCAGCGAAAGCTGGACGAGGAAAAAGAATTGTGGGCCTGTGCTTATGTAGACAATTATGAAGAGGTTATGGAGCAGATGGAAGAGGTGAGAAGATCCTGCTTACTGCTTTAGTAGACTAGAAAAGATCAACCGTTATATCGGTTCATGCCAACGGTGTAGTAAAGAAAGATTGAAAAAGGATAAATATGTTTTAAAGCAAGCTCGCTTTAGAGAAAAATGATGGAAGATCGTTTTTCTATTCTGGAAGAGGTAAAGAAGGTAGACGTGGGGAATGATCTTTCCGTGACCCTCAGCTTAGGAATCGGCTTCGGTGCGGGAGACTATGCCCAGAACTATGAATATGCCAGAACCAGTATGGATATGGCGCTGGGCCGTGGAGGTGACCAGGCCATTGTTAAAGAAACTCCGAGAAGCTAAACTCTTCGGTGGAAAGAGCCAGAGTACGGAGCGTAAGTGACCAGAGTAAGGCAAGAGTAATAGGCTCAGGCCTTCCAGGAGCTTATTGAGTCCAAGGACAAGGTACTCATTATGGGACACATCAACAGTGATATGGACTGTTTGGGCGCTTCCGTGGGGGTATATCGTATGGTTACCGCCCTGGATAAGAGAGCTTATATAGTACAAAACGGGGTAACTCCTACGATTCTGCCTTTAAAGGAGCGTTTCTGAAAATGAAGATTATCCCTAAGGATATGTTTATTAACGGAGAAACTGCCAAGGGATTGGTGGATAATAACACCATGCTGGTGGTGGTGGACTGTGACAGACCCTCCATTATTGATGAGCCGGAGCTCCTCAATATGGTGAAGACCAAGGTAGTTTTTGACCACCACAGACAGAGCTCTGAAACCATTCAGGGCGCGGTATTAAGCTACTGTGAGCCCTACGCCTCCTCCGCCTCTGAACTGATTGCGGAAATGATGCAGTACATTCGGGACGGTATTAAGGCCAAGCCCATGGAAGCGGATTGCATGTATGGCGGTATTGTTATTGATACCAGAGAGTTTACCAACCAGACCGGTGTGAGAACCTTTGAAGCGGCAGCGTATCTACGGCGCTGCGGTGCGGATATTACCAGAATCCGAAAGGTGTTTAGAGAAGATTTTAGTGATTACCAGGCCAAGGCGGAAGCCATCAGCCGAGCAGATATTTACCGGGATTTCTTTGCGATCAGCAGTGTATCCTGCGAAGGCACGGAAAGCCCCACAGTACTTTGTGCCAAGACGGCCAATGAGCTCTTTAAATATTCGGGAATTAAAGGCCAGTGTGGTCTTAACCAAGGTAAATGGCATGGTGTTCATTTCTGCCCGTTCCATTGATGAAATGAATGTGCAGGTTTTAATGGAGAAGCTGGGGGGCGGTGGACACCGCACCGTAGCCGGAGCCCAGATTAAAGAGGGTGAGGTGGCGGACTGTATCTGTGCAGGTGAAAGAAGGCCATTGATGAGATGATTGAGGAAGGAGAAGCAGAGTAATGAAGGTAATTTTATTAAAGGATGTAAAGGCATTAGGAAAAAGGGAGAAATCGTGGAGGTTAGCGAGGGATACGGAAGAAACTTCATTTTACCTTCCAAAACCGGCGTGCTGGCAGATGCGAAGAACTTAAACACCTTAAAGCTACAGCTGCAAAATGCGGAAAAGCTGGCAGAGGAAAGACTGGCAGAGGCTAAGGAATTAAAGGAAAAGCTGGAAGCGATTAAGCTGGTTTTCACCATGAAGGCGGGAAAAAGACGGAAGAGCCTTCGGTTCCATTTCCACCAAGGAAGTACAGGAGGAGCTGAAGAAGCAGCATAATCTTACAGTGGATAAGAAGAAAATGGAGTTGGATGTACCCATGAAGAACTTTGGCGGCTATGATATCAAGGTGAAACTGCACAAGGATGTGGAAGCAACACTCCATGTAAGCGTTCAGCCACAGGCTTAAAAGCAATTACTCATTACCTTTTAGCCACGGGCTAAAAGCAATTACAAGACTTTCTCTTTTTCAGAAAATGATGAGGAAAAGGAGAGGAGTTTTTTAGACCAAAAGTAGAGAGGGAAGAAAGAATGGCAGAACAGGAAGAGCGTCTGGTACTACGAACCGTTCCCCATGCCAAGGAAGCGGAGGAAAGTGTCATAGGCGCCATGATTCGAGACCAGGATGCGGTGATGACCGCCTTGGAGATTCTGGTACCGGAGGATTTTTATAATAGACAATATCATATTTTGTTTGATGCCATGCGGGAAATGTCCTCGGAGGGAGTGGCGATCGACTTTGTGAGTTTGCAAGAGCGTCTTCGAAGAAAAAGGATGTTCCGCCGGAGTTTTTCTCTGGAAAGCCCTTTAGAAATTTAGCGATATCCGTACCCAGTGTAGGAAATGTCCGTCTCTATGCGGAGATGGTGAAGGAGAAGTCCACTCTTAGAGCTCTGATTAAGACTAATGAAGAGATTGCGGAGCTTTGTTATAGCGGTAAAGAAGACTTGGAGACCATACTGGAAAGTACGGAGAAAAGGATTTTTCCAGCTGTTGATGCAGAAAAACAACCGCAATTTGTTCCCCATTGATGAGGTGGCGATGAATGTGCTTCGACGCATTGAAGCCGCTTCAAGCAAAGGAATCCATTACCGGTGTGCCCACCGCTTTTATTGACCTGGATTATCGAACGGCAGGATTACAAAAGTCTGATTTGATTCTGATTGCCGCCCGTCCTTCCATGGGAAAAACCGCCTTTGTACTCAAATATCCTGGATCATGTGGCGGTAAAGAAACGGGAGCCGGCCATGGTATTCTCTTTGAGATGTCCAAGGAGCAGCTGGTAAACCGTCTGCTCTCTTTGGAAACCTCATTGATGCGGATAAAGCTGCGAAAGGGAAACCTTACCGATGAGGACTGGGGAAATCTGATTGAGGGAATTGACCGTATTTCCATGCCAATATGGTGATTGATGATACCCCGGAATAACGGTTTCGAGCTTCGGGGCAAATGCCGGAAGATGAAGCTGGAAAAGGGTATTTCTCTGATTATGATTGACTATTTGCAGCTGATGAGCGGAGAAAGAGGAAAGCGTTCCTCGGAAAACAGACAGCAGGAAATCTCCGAAATTTCCCGTTCCCTAAAGGCTATTGCCAGAGAAATGGATTGTCCCTGTGATTGCCCTGTCTCAGCTCTCCCGAGCAGTGGAACAAAGACCGGATCATCGCCCCATGCTTTCCGACTTAAGAGAGTCGGGAGCCATCGAGCAGGACGCGGATATCGTAATGTTCCTTTATCGTGATGACTACTATCATAAGGATTCGGAAACCCCCAATGTGGCGGAGGTTATCATTGCCAAGCAAAGAAACGGTCCAATCGGAACCGTTACCCTGGGATGGCAACCACAGTATACAAGGTTTGTGAATGCAGCAAGAGAGAAGCACTAGAGGCTTCTCTTTTTTGTTCCGCTGCCGCCGTTCTATCCAAAGTTCTTTTCAAGCGCGCCCTGCTGCCGCCGTTCTATCCAGAGTTCTTTTCAGGCGCGCTCGCTGCCGCCGTTCTATCTAGAGTTCTTTTTTCAGGCACGCTCTCGCTGCCGCCGTTCTATCCAGAGTTCTTTTTTCAGGCACGCTCTCGCTAAACCTCGGCTCGTAGCAGTACTAAGCTTCAAACTTCGCTCCGCTTGTTTTCAGCAAGTACTGACGGCCTCACATTGCCTTCAAAAAGAACTCTGGATAGAACAGCTACTGTTGGGCATGGGATACCTCCATATTGCCTTCAAAAAGAGCTCTGGATAGAACGGCTACTGTTGGGCATGGCTGGTACCTCCATATTGCCTTCTAAAAGAAGCTCGAATAGAGCGGCTGGTGTCTAGAAAGAGACAAAATAGCAAATTCTAAGTCCAAAGAAATTGTATTAGACAGGTGTGATTTTAGAGAAGACATATTTCAGTGCATCTTTCCAGATGATTGCCTAGAAAAGGTATTTGAGCATCCCCATATAGGATGATGTTGTGGTCAATCCATCATATTTGATACTGTAACTAGGCTTTAAGCCTTAGAAGATGTAAAATACAAAGGATACGAAAAGAATATTGATATAACGAGGAAAAGCTTATGGCGGATTTATCCAATAAAAATGCAAGAGAAGCTGTAGAGGTAAGGGACGAAGCCGGAGTTTTCAAGAGATGCTTGGAGGATGAATATCGTAAGCTGGAAGCGGAGGGCTTTCCCGATGGGGAAAGGATTCGTTTTATTTCTGCGCTGGGAAACAGTGGGGAGATGGCTTATCACTATCAGCTAATCTGTAAGGACTGGGAAGAAGAGACGCAGCTTTTCTTAGAGAACAGTTTTGATTGTCATGGAGAAGAAGGTCTGAAGTTTTTATGGGAAAAGCTTTGCGAGATGGACGAGCAAGAGAAAAGGAAGAGAGCATTTACTGCCTATTTGATGGCAGTATGTCTTTCCAAGTTAAAGTATAGAGTGTTTTATACGTCATATTGTGATTGCTTAGCAGCTTTTTTGACCGAGCTTTTGGAAAAAGAAGGAGAAGCCTTTCTTCGTGCTAAGCTGATTATTGCCCTTGGATGGGTGGGAGCTTCCAATGAAATCGAAGTTCTTATAAAGCAAATGCATAGCGATTCGGATGCTCTTTGCAGAGCTTGGTCTGCCACAAGTCTTATGCAAATGTCTTTTCATCGTGTAAATAATGAAGTATTACAGGAAAGGACAAAAGCGGCTTTTGCAGGAGCTATTTCGGAAGAAAAGGATGACTATGCCTGTGGGACTGATCTTGGAATCCGTACAAACTATATTTGAGAAAAAATGGATTACAAGCTCTGCCATAGAAAATATAGAGCTTGAAAAAATAGAAAAGGCGAAGAAATCCGCCCTTAGATTTTTGTATACTAAGTAAAATAAAAAGGGGAAAAAGCAAACTCCTTATCAGGGAAGAACTAGGGGAAAAATCATCAAAGAAAATAGTAAAAAAATAGAGCAAAAGAAATAGAACAAAAGAAATAGCAAAAGAAATAGAGCAAAAGAAACTGCTCTATTCAAGTTCTAAGCTCTCCGCATTGTACCAAAGGAAGCCATTTTCTTTACAGTATTGTTCGATTTCTTGACTTAATCCGGAGTCAGCTCGGTATTCCGTAAGATAGACGGAAAGGCCAGCAGTCTTTGCCTTTTCCAAATATTCTTCATAATAGGCTTTGGTTTCTTTATCCTGAGAAAGATAGGAGGGCTTGGTAAAATCGATTTTGGTGAAGACGCATTCTTGATTCACGCCGTCAAAGAGGCTCAAACCATTACTTTCTTCAATACTCCTTTGTACAAAGCTATCTCCTCCGTTTAAGATTACAGGGAGAGAATACTGCTTTAGTCCTGTTAAAATCATTTTTAAGCCCTGATAGATTTCTTCTTTGGGATATTGGTAGTAAATGTCTGTATTATCCAGAAAAAGACCGTCTAGTCCCATAGAAGAGTATTTCTGCCCCAAGTCGTTAATCAGAAAAGGCCTGCCATTGTGGATTACTGATATCCATCCAGCATTCCTCTTCCCAGTTTTCATAGGAGCAAGGCTATCCTGTTTTAAATCGTTCATAGTAAGGGGCGGAAAGTTTTCTAGTGCATCCAATGTTTAGGTAGCCGTAAAACCTTGTGCCCGCTTTCTTTAATTTCCTGTATCTGCTCGGGACTAAAGTTGGAAGGTTCCAAGAAATCGACTAGTGTTTTATCAGTCTTTTAGCTTCATCCAGATGCTTTGGTATCGCATTCCCGCCAAGAAATACGCCATAGTCCTGTTTGAGGGAATGCCTGCCTTTGTACAGAAGCTTAGAGAAGCAAAAAGAAAACACAAAGCAGCAAGAGGGGAAGAGGCTGACTTGTGTTTTCTTTACGTTCATTGTATCTCCTTATAGAAAAAGTTTTTCAACTGCTGTATGGAAGATATTTATTGAGTAAATATATTTATGCAGAGATTATTCCGAGTATATTCCTGACATATTTCTTATTCTACTACCCGATACTCCTTTAGTACATGGTCATCTTCAAAAATCAAAGGTTTTGCCGTTAGACCCTCTGCATCTTGATCATAGTAGCCCATCAGATAGTCATTTAGCTCCTGCAGATTGGAAAACTCCTCTACCTGATATGGAAGCTCAAAGGCAAGTTTTTCGATAAAAAGATATTTGTCTCCATCCTGTACCAAAACGCCCACATGACCCACGAACTCCTGTACCTTGTTCATACCGTCATCCATGGTCATAAAGACGGAAATCAAATGCATCTTGTCGTTATGAAAGCTGACTTCCTTTTCCTTCCAGGATTTCTGAATTTCCTCCGCCAAAACCTTGGTATCATGGGTGTTTGTTACATCTATAAAGGAAAAGAGGGTATCGAATTTCTTTTTGTCCTCTCCGGTAAAGATGCTTTTTGTGGATATGGCATTAAAATCCGAGAAGAGCATGGTGGTGTCTCCGGGAGTCTGATTGCCTACGGTAATGAAATCACCCATCAGAGAATAAGTAGTGATTCTACAGTTTCTACCGACAAATCCTCCCTTATCCAGCCAAGCATCCACCAGCTTGTCCGTGTCCAAAGTGTGGAAATGCCTTGTCGATGGTGGGTCATTTTCTGTACAAGCTTGTCTTTTGCCTACCGCATTGTTGTATTCATCTACAGCTGCAAAGAAAGGCTTTTAATCTTTCTCATCTCTTTAGACCCTGCATTTTCTAAGGCATTGCACTCTGTCTCTACGTTTCTGATCCACAAGGTTGGAATACTTTTAAAGACATCTTTGCTTTACTGACCGGAGTAAGACTGTCCTATTGACGAGAGCCCGATTCTTCCGTTTCAGAAACCTATGCCTCCTTGAGGTCGAGGAATCAGTATTGTCTCTGTGTTACTTTCCGTCGCACACTAGTACTCTGTTCTGTAGAAGCTGACTTCCTTTTATAGTTCTCTACCTTGTTTCCACAGGCAGCTAAAAGAAGAGTGTTAAAGTAAGTAGAGGAAATGCCAAAATTGTTTTTAATCATATATACCTGCTTTCTATGGGAATATAGTTTTTCAATTTAGAGAATCATACGAAAGCATAAGATATCTATATTTCAATCAAAAACAAAGTAAGCACTTGAAAAATGACAAAAACTGCTATAAAGATAGTTACAAGAAAGATGGAAAACTTAAATAAGATAATTAAAAGGACATACTGCATACAAAGATACTTTTCAATATGATTGATTAGAAATGGAATTAAAAATTAAATATTTTATGGTTATTTCATGAAACATAAAAATATATTTATTTGATATAGTGAGATAAAATATATTTTTATGATATATATCATCTTAAATATTTCTGAAAATGACTAATTCAAATTGCAAAAACACCAATAAAATAGTATGATAAGACACTGATAAACTTTTTTTTGTAGGGGTAAAAGAAGTTTATTTCTAAGAAGGAGGAGCCATGAAAATCGAGAAAAATTGATGACAACTCCATCAAGTGTACATTATCCAGTTCGGATTTATCTTCAAGAAATATAAATCTAAGGGATATGACCTATGGCTCGCAGGCTGCTAAGCAGCTGTTTTAATGAAATGATGTTAAAGGCAAAGGAAGAAGTGGGGTTTGCTATGGATAACACCCCCTTGATGATTGAGGCTATCCCTTTGCAAGGTGGTGCGGTACAACTCATTATTTCTAAGGTGGATGACCCGGAAGAGTTAGATACACGCTTTTCTAAATTTTCCACGGCAAGCAGTGGACAAAATGGCTGGATTTCAGAGCTGGCCACCCAGATTCTTGAAGGTGCTCATGGACTGATGAAACAGTTGAAGGAGACAGAGGACAACAGTGATGAGGAGATTGAATCTTCTCAGACAGAGAACAGACAGCAAGGTAAGAAAGAAGAAGGGCTTCGCCTATACCGTTTTCAGACTTTAGACAGAGTGATTGATGCGGCTAAGGCAGTGTATGGCATGGATTTAGGAAAAAATAGTCTTTATAAAGACTTGGATAAGAAAGGATTTTTATCTTTCTGTACATAGTAAGAATGAAGATATGGAAACGCTAAATCGTGTTGCGAATCTTTTACTGGAATATGGAGAAAGACTCCATGGCAATCATTGCCAGTGAAGCTTATTATCAGGAACATATGGAATGTCTGATTCCCAATTCTGCACTGGAGAAGTTACAGACAGTTTAAATCCCCTTACAAAATGAAAGCAGTTGTACTATACTACTTAGTTGCAAACGCTTATGCAGAAAAGTAGGAGGAAAGTTATGGAAGAAATTACCAAGGATATGAAAATCGGTGACATTCTGGCTTTGAATGAACTGATTGCTCCATTTTTGATGCAAAATGGATTAGGGATGTGTATCTTGTTCCGCATCCAGTGCGGAGTCGCTGGAAGAAGCTTTGAGAACTCCATGGCATCGATGTAGATTATTTAACGGAAGATTTAAATGATGTCTTAAGAGAGTATATGGAAATACAGGAAAGCATCTCAAAATGGATAAAAATTCTTAGAGAAGGACAGCTCTGGCAGCTTTGTCAGGTTGTTTTTCTTCAGCAAAAACGGCGAAAAACACAAAAAATATTTTTGATAAAATTTCCTGTTGACAACTAGGAATTAAAAGTGTATTATAGCCTCTAGTTAGATAAAACTAACTGTTGTGAATTTGCAAATACCTGGTTTGTAAACTTCATAACTGCCCTGTGATATCGTGTCCTCCCGACCATAAGCACGACACATGGAAATCTCCTGAAATAAATAGACTCAACTTAAGTGTCCGTCCGACGTGACGGGGAAAAAGCAGAAGGCGCTCACCTTCTGCTTTTTCTTTTGCTTAATACTTTGATTTTTAGGGGAGTTCCATAATGCATATAAAACTTCCTAAATAGGGGAAACCAAGCATCAAGAAATTTTGTTCTATAAGTCCTTTTATGTTTATTTATATCCTTATGGCAATTACTGCCATATGAGGGAAGAATTATGCATTAAAAAGTAATAACGAAAAGGTATTTGCTAAGCGAAAGAGGCGGAGGCTCCGGGGAAAGAAGAAAAGAGTATGCCCTGAAAAAGAAGCCAAATCGAAGGGAGAATTTATGAAGCGCTTTTTGGCATTATTTTTATCCTATCTATCAGTCTACAAAGCTTTTACTGCGGTGAGGAGAAAGTACAAGGCTTGTGAGTGAAGGATCGATGCAGGAGGCAGAGTCTCATCAGGAAGAAGTCGGGAAACCCTTTCTTCTGAGGAACTCAAAGTACTGCCATAGGGAGAGTGAAAATACGAAGCAGGAGAGGAGTTGCTGAGGCTGAAGAAACTGGAAGAAGCCACCGAATTGTCGGAAGCTCGCAGAGTCGGAAAATCCGGGTTTCTGAGCAGGAGAATAGCTTTGAAGAATCAATGTTGAATCTGCTAGTGTCAAAAACAGAGGAGACTTTAGTATCGGAGAACAATACAGAAGGGACAAAAGCTATGAAGTGGAGGGGCAAAAAGGAGGAGAGTCAGGAAACTATTCCTGCTTTTGTCTTATTCCAATGTAGAAAGAATGAAAAAGCATTTTCAATATAAAAATGAGGAGATTACCGTTAAGTGCTGAGCTGGAATATCCCTGATAGTCTGCCCAAGGGTGTAATGTTCTTAGTAGTCCTGATTTTAGAGGAGGAAAGAAAAGGAACAGTATCAGGCCTATAAGGAGGCTTATTGGAGGCACAGAAAAAGAGAGAGAAGAAGGATGCGTGGCCATAGATGCCTGATTTCGAAAAGATGAGGGTCGATGAGATCTATACTGAGTACAGATGCCTATATGGATGAGTGAAGAGAGCTGAAAGCATTCTTCCATTATTGATTTATCCAAAGGCTTTAGCATTTGCTATAAAAATCAGAGGATAGATGAGGATATAGAACTTTCGAAGGATAGTTTTATATCTGCATGACCTGCGTCTTTATGATGTGGGCTCGTGGTGGAAGAAAAGACCGGAGAATGGGAAGAAATTCAGCCGGGACAAGGGAAGTGAAAGATCAAACTTCACCATGCAGGATGCCCTGGAAGGAGAGGGAAAGATTCAGGTTGCCCACCTTCCCTTAAAGAAGGAAAAAAGGCAGGAGGGAATCAACAGTCTAGATATTGTGGATCTGGAGAAGGAAGATATACTTGTAGAAGACCTGGAGGTTAAGGAAAATAAGAGCTTCTTTCAGTAAGAAGGAGCGTATTCAGTTTAGCTATGGACAGCTTTTCTACGATGGGAATCTATAAGGGAGAAGTGAATGCTACTGAGCATATTTTAGAGGATATTAATTTCACTTTACGAAATATGACTGTAAAGTTAAGGGGGAATTTAAAAGATTTTCAGAAAACTTCTACCGAGGGAAATAGCAGTACCTGGAAAGTTAATGATACTTTCTCTCCAATAGAAGTGGAAGAGCTTCACATGGATATCAATATGCTAAGGCCAAAAACAAAGGGAAGTGTAAAAAAAGGAGAAACAATTCTCTTTACTTTTCCTTCTATTTTGCGATCCATGAGAGCAGGAACTTATTACAATAAAGATTATCCTGCAAAAAATTCTATACCTTTGACATTCGAGAGAATCAGACCACACATAACTGGGAATTAGAAGTGGAGTTTTTAGAGAATTTTGAGGGATTTGACTTTGGTGAGATAAAAGGAATTATAACTTTGGATTTTAGATTGGATCCTTCCAAGTTACATGACACTGGCGATAATATCATAGAGATTTCCCTTCCGAAAGAAAATTATAAATTAAGTCTTCCTCCTCTTCCTTCCGTGATTTCCGGAGTGGAAAAGAGGGTATCTGAGGATTTGAAAAATGGACAGTTGATTTGGAACATCAAGGTGGGAGAACAGTCCAAGGGAGTACCCTTAAACGGCCTTACGATTACAGACCGCTTTTTGGGTAAACACCAGGTATTACTTAATGCTACTTTAGTGGGACAGAGAGATCCTATGACCGGGAAGGATAAAGTTATTAGTATGGAAGCGGTTCCGGAGAAGGGGGACGGTTTTAAAGAATACCGCTATACTTTCCCGGAGGGAGGAGAGATTATTCGTGCACCCCAAACCATTCGGGTAGTAACAGGGGTTCGTGGGGAAGTATATAAAGAAAAGAATCCTCCCAGATTGGAAAATATTGCAACGATAAGCCATAAGGATGCTTCCAAACTACCGAAGGATATCAATAAGAGAACGGCTAAGGATGGTTACACTATTGATAAAGTTAGCTTACACAAAAGTGGAGAACAAATTAGCGGAAACCGTATCCGTTGGAAGATGGAATTTAATAAAAACGAAGCAGCAGCCTTTAAAGCCAAGCTTATTGATAATCTTGGAAAGGGGCTTGTTCTGGATGAAACAAGGGGAATTACCATTAGGTACAGGGGAGATGGAAGTTCCGTTGTTTTAAAGTCGAATCACAAGACGGATAGTTTTAGCAATAAAGGTGGAGATGTATCAGAGGTTTCTTATACCTATACCAAGGGAACCGGTCCTGACGGAGGAGATGATATAACGATTTCCTTTGGAACCCGCTTTAAACAATTCTATTCTATTGAATTTGATACCTTAATGACGGAAGACTATGTTCCCAAAAAGGATAAACAAGGAAATCCTGTCATTACAAACGGTGCAAAGGTAGAAGCCAGTTATCCCAGGGGGGACGGTATCGGAGGAGGCGCTACAGAGGAGGAGTTTAATGAAATTCCTACTGTTTCCGCTCCTCTACAGACTATGTTCTTAGAAACATCCGGTGTAGGAGAACCTGATCCAAGAAAAGCTCTTTTAAGCTGGAAGGTAAAGGGGGCTACCACGGAAAAGTATGAAAAACTGAAGTTGGTAGCCGGAAACGGAGTTTTCCATGATTTTTATGACATTAGTATCCAATATGGAGAGGGGGCTTCCGCTTCGAATATCTTTACGGAGATATCCAGACAGGATTTGGTAAGCCCTGCTTCCGGTATTCCTACTCCTAAAACGGCAAAAATTTTTGCTTCGGATGGTACTGAAATAGCTGAGGCGGAACTAAAATACAATCCAAGTAAAACAGCTCCTGCAGGAGGAGAAGTAGAGTTAACGATTATTCCGAAAAAAAATGTCCCTATAGAAAATCGTTTTGACCTGGGGCAAGTTTCTTGGAAACATAGAACCACTGCTTTGAACTATAAGGCTAAAAACGATAAAAGAGATACTTACCAAAGTTATGCGGAATTATATTTATATTCAAATGAAAATGACCAGCAGCACTTTAAAAAGATTCGAGCAGGTGCCGCTCCCCAAGCTTTGACTCAAAATATGTTTAGGAAAACGGTGGAAAGCTTTTATGATGATGATCAGAAGAGGGCATATTTTCATTTTCGACTTTCTGCCAACATGAATCGCATGGAGGGAATTGAAAATCTTGTTATAGAGGATAATCTACAGGGGATTTTCAAGTACAGAAAGAAGAATGGCAACAATTTACTATTAGATTCCAAATATTTTACGATAACGGCACCGGATGACAGTAAGTATCCTACCAGGGCAAAGATAGGCAGTGGCAGTGAAGAAATCATTATTTCCGGCAGTGAACTAAGCGTCAATGATACAACTAAGGCAGTGCGTTTGGCACTACAAAACACTTTAAATGAAAACTTGGATTTGGATATTTATGCTTATCTAAACCAAGCCGGGCAGGACATTCTTTTCCAAAATGCCAGTGCAGATGGGTTGACCTTGCAGGAAGCCACCATTGTTACGGAGAATAGGGCAAGTCTTACCTCCAGCAGCTTCCCTACCATTTATAATTCCGGTAGCCCGGTGGTTCACACTGTAGATGCAGTGGGAATAGGAAAAACCCAAAACATGCCCAATACTATCTTGGAAAAGAAAGGAACGCAAAGAACAGAAAACAATCGATATCTAGGGGTTATTGATTGGAATATTCTGATTAATCCTTTAGGGGCTAACTTGCCCGGAGGAACTGTGCTGATGGATACCATACCCAAGGGAATAGTCTTGGATATGAAGTCCATTAAGCTATATAGAGTGAAACATGAAGAGAATTCTGTTCGGATTAATGAAAATGTGAATGATCTTAATAATGCTACTCCTTTAACTTTGGATACGGATTTTACTGCCAAGAGGCTTCGCCACTTTGATAGTAACCATGAACTTGTGACAGAGTTGGAGATTACTTTAAAAAATCCGACAACAGATACCTATGTTTTGACCTATGCCACAGACATTATAGCGGATATAGAGAACTCCACGCCGCCCTTTGAAAATGTGATTTTTGTGAAAAAAGCTGCAGGAGAACCGGACTCCATCGCTAGGCGTGGGGTTAAGGTTCAGTCCTTTGACTTTTCTTCCGGTTCCAGAAAGACAATTTATCTCATGGAAAAGAAGGACTCTCTTGCGGATAATAAGGCGAAATTACCTTTACCCGGCGCAGAGTTTGGTATTTTTGAGGAAAAATATCGCGCCATGTTGCCAACTGCAACTAAAGAGGAACTTTTGGGTATTGCGGAAGACTACTGAGTTACCGATGGTAATGGACAAATTCGATTTACTACCGAGGCTTATGACCCTAGCATCCCTACGGAAAATATTTTCTATATTATGGAAATGGAAGCTCCTACAGGATATAAGAGGGATAGAACCGTTTATGGCCCCTATAAGAAGAAAGCGGGACTGCAGAAAATAAAGCCGATGAAAGAGGAGACAGAGGTAGCGGATGCATTCTTTAACTTTAGAGAGCTGGAGGAATACAAAACCGGTTCCGCAGAAATCAAGAAAGTTTATGAAGAGGAAAATGCCTCGTCTTCAGAAAGTTTCTTATGTAGGAAAGGGAAAGGGGGATAAGACCGGTTATAAGACCAAATTTAAGTTCTATATTAATCCGGATCCGGAGATGAAGGGGGATTACTTTAAGGAATTCCCTATGGTTAAGATAGCCGGAAAAGAGGGATTTTATGAGTATATTGCCGGCATTGGAAATGGAGAAAGCGCTGAATTGGAAACTGCTCCTGCAGTGGCAGTAGCGGATGGACAGGGCGGCTTTACTTATGAAGGACGCCTTCAGTTAAACGGTCTTCCCTGGGGACAGTATGCCTTGGAGGAAATTGATACGGAAACAGGATATCTTCTCAGCAATCGTATTGTTTTCAATGTAGAGCGTGAGAAAACCCCTAACGGAACTCCTGTAAGCAGTAGTACCCTAAACTATCAGGGAGAAAAGGATGGAGATAGAGTGGTTCTTCGGAATTACCCCACAGTTTTCTCCTTTGAAAAGAAGGATGGGGAAGGAAATGTTCTGACAGGGAATGCCCTAAAGGGAGTAAAATTCCGTATCACCGGAAAGACGGAGGATTTCCTGCAAAGCAGGGAGGCTTCTTCCCGTTATACCTTGCATAGTGCCGGAAATGAGTCCTATATTCTTCTTACGGAAGAGGAAATGAAGAAGGATGGGGGTTTACTAGGTGTCTTAAAAACAGGAGTGGAGTATCGCTTTAGTGAGGAAGTTCCCCCAAGAGGCTATGAAAAGGGACCTGCAATTCCTTTCACAATTAATGCCAACAGCGGAAATCTGGAATTGAAGCAGCCGGCCAATAATTCTCCGGAGGCAGGTTTTTATAGCGCTGATGGAGCTAAGCTGATTTTAAAGAATATTCCTACCCGAATTTTAATTTCGGAAGAGGATCAAAAACCCTTCCCTGTGGCTTATTCTTCCTATAAGCTTTATCTTGCCAATAGAGACGGAAGCAAAAAGGAAGAGAGTCCGGCATTTTCCTGGGACAATGGAGATAAGACAGAAAAACTGTGGAAAAGCTGGTGGCAGGGGAGTATTACCGACTGGAACGAACAGCCCAGTCCATCCTTTACCATAAAAATGCGGCTGATGACTATGCCCTTTTCAGTCTTTCCAAGGACGGAAAGAGCATTGAGGCAGTGGAAAGCCATGGAATCACCCTGGAAAAACGGGCGGATAGAAGTCTGATGGTGAAAGGCAAAGAGAATTCTTGCAGAAGGAAGTTTGACAAAGATTGACAGAACCGATGAAAAGGTTTTAGAGAAGGCGACATTTGCCCTCTATCAGGTAAAGGACAGCGGAAAGGCGGAACAGGCGGAGGCTTTGGAGCAGGGCGGAAAGATTGCTACCTTGTACCCGAACCTTGTGCTGAGAAAGCCGGAAACCGACCTTTATCTGGGAGATTTTACGACAGATGGATCCGGAAAGCTGTCCGCGAAGGATGGCGGCAATAAGGAAAATCTATCCTATCAAAACAAGCCATTTTCCCAGGGGCTTCCTATTGGACTCTACTACTTTGTGGAGACCAAGGCTCCAACCGGTTACAGCATTGAAATGGAAAGTTCCGGACAGGAGAAGAAAAAGTACTTCTTTGCGGTTCGTCCAAAGGAGGAAGATAAAGTAGTACTTGCCCGTTCTTTGGAAAGTGTTTTGGAAACAGAGGCAGGACTTCCTGAGACAGCCATGACGGAAAAGGCGGGCTTTGCGAAAAATAGCAGAATTCCCGGAACCTTGCATCTGGTTAAGGAAGCGGAGCATACCGGAGAGAAATTATCCGGGGCACAGTATGGACTTTACTTGGATGCCAAGGGAGAACAGCCCGTGAAGGACGGTAGCGGAAAGCCTTTGGTGAAGGAAAGCAACGAAGAAGGTCGCCTTAGCTTCTCCAACCTGGAATGGTACCAAGATTACTATGTAAAAGAAGTCAAGGAACCAAGGGGGTATCGTTTGGATCAAAAACTTTACGGTCCCTTCCGTTTTTCCGCAAAGGAACTGGAGAAAGAAACAACTCAGGTGGATAGAGTCACCGGGGTTCGCTTCAACCACTATGGCATTGACCCCCTTCTCAGTTATCAAGAGAAGGACAAAAAGCGTGAGCTTTGGGAAAATGAAGAGAAGCTGAAGGGCTTATAAGTAAAAGTCAAAGGTCTTTTTAAGGGAGAAGCGGTAGTTAGTGAAAAAGTCTATACCACCGATGCAAACGGAGGCTTTAGCATTGAAGGAGATTTGGTGGCAGGAGAGGAGTACAGCATTCTACCGGCAGAAAATCTTCCGAGCTCCCTCCATCCGATGAAAGAACTGCACTTCCAAATTGACAACCAGGACAATTTTGTAGTGAAGAAGGGAGAAGATTCTCAGATTTACTTTGTGAAGGACAATGTTTTGGATCTTCCAAGAGAGAGAACCGCATTCCAGCTCTCCACAAGAGTTCATCACGAAGAAGCAGGCAGATCGGATAATGCTATCCTTCCGGGAGTGGAATTTAAACTCTATAAGGATGCGGTAGGAGCGGAAGCCTTCAGCGGAAAACTGGTGGTCAACGGGAAAGAGGAGGAGATTACAGACGGTATTGTCAAGACCCTTTTAGGAAAGCCGGAAAATTTGGATTCTTCCAAGAAGGGATACCTGATGCAGAAAAACAGGCTCTATCAGGAGGGAACGCTACGGCTCCATGGTCTTCCTAAGGGAGAGTATTATCTAAAGGCGGTAAGTCTTGGAGAAAGACTTCCGGATGAAGGAAATGTAGACTTTGAGGAAGAAAAACAGCCCTTTACAAGCTGTCTCTCACGGATAGGGAGAGTCGATTGGAAGTGCTATCCTCTTCCGACATAGAAAAAGCAACGAAGGCTGAGGACGGCTATCATTTACAGTATGAATTGAAGAAGTCGGATTTCTCCTTCCATACCACAGACTTTAAAACAAGAAAAGAGGACATCGCAAAGCAGACCTATGCCCTTTATGTGGAAAAGGACTGGGCTATGGACAAGCTGATGAAGGGAGAATTTGACGAAGAAGACAGCATCATTAGTAGAGAGTAGCTTCAAGGATAGAGATGCTAAGCTGGGAAATCACCATTGAAGGCAGAAAAATATGTTTTACTTCTGTTCAGGAAAATGATGAATTAGGAAACCTAAGCTTTTAAAAACCTTACCGTGCAAAACGCTACGCACTTCTGAATTTGACTAAGGAAGCGAAGTATCGGGAATCAACGGAGGCTCTGGTATTCCAGCCTTCCGATGAGGGGCCGACAGTGATTTTCTACGGAAGAAACCACAGAATTCCTACAAAAACCGAAATTTGCAGGAGCTTATAGTATTGAAGAAGAACTGTATCTTAAGGATAAGGATGGCCTCTATCATCTGCTTGGAAAGGACGGTGTTTTGGGAGAAGGTTTTGCCCTAATGGAAAAGCCCGGCTTCCAATGGTTGCTTTATGAGAAGGATAAACGAGGGGGAGGCATAGGCGGTATCGGAGGAAAGAATAATGGCTTTAAGCCTTCTATTCGTCCGGGAGATACAATTGTTAACGATAAGCGAAATCCTTATAATCAAAATCCTATAAGCTTCATCCCCGGAGATCCGGGAAAGAGATTACTTTTTGTAGGGCTGGATCGTAACGGAAATCCTATTTATGTACCTGTGGATATACTTCCGGAAGAGGTTCGTCGCTTTATTGAGAAGTACGGCCTTCCGATTCGTCCCGGCGGAGGAAACAGTATGGTACTGTCAGACCGTATTGTTCGAATGGATCCTAAGAAAAAGAAGAAGGGAGAAATTGGAAGCGGTTACACCCTGGGATGACCTTGCCCAGAGATTGGGAGAAATTCTTGAGAGAAGCGAGAGCTAAGCAAGGAAGACTTGGAGGAATTACAAATCATCGGAGAGTATTTGGCTGCTATCCGAAAGGGAAGAGTGGACAAATACGGAAGAGCGGTACTTACTGGAGACATGAGCACATGCTTTTTAAACTTTAGTCTTTTCTGGCTCCAGTCTTTTACTCCTCTGTATTTATGGCTTATGGGAAAGAAAAGCTATTGAGAAAGAGAAGAAGACTTAGGGCTCGGAAGAGAAACGAAAGTCTTGAGAAGCATTCTATGTAATTGAGAAAGTAAAAATCAATACTATCGCTAATCTAAAGAAAAAGTGTATCCAAGGGCTTCTGTGTCATTTACAGAAGTCAGTACACTTTTTCTTTTATTTTAAGGAGTATCATTCTCGAAGTGTACAATATTTCGTCTGGAACTTAGACTTACTTTGCTCTTGACGCTAAGACGGGGATAGACTTATGGTTAAGCACAGGAGAATGATGGAGAGAATTTTAAAAGATTTTCAAAAGCATAAAAATATTGGTGGAAAAATGAAGCTAAGGTATAGAATATATATGAAAAAGAGACAGGTAGTGGAACTTAGGAAGAGGTAGACGGAATGGAATTGGCTTTTTAATAGAAAAATCATAGCTCTTTTTGATGCTTTTTGCCGGATTTATTTTTGGTAAAAAGACATTTTTAAAAAGAAGATAGTCAAACCCCTGTCTAAGCTGTGCTTGTATCTGATTTCTCCTGTGTGCTTTTTCATGCCTTTTACGGTGGAAGTTACGCCGGAGCGGCAAAAAAGCATTTTTCTTTTGCGGAATACTGGCTGGGAATACAAGGCTTTTTTACTTTTTATCTTTCTTTTTGGATAAGTTTTTCCCATAACTGTAGTGGAGAAAACTGCGGTGATTTACAGTAATTGCGGAAATATTATTATTCCTATCGTAGCCTATGCCCTGGGGGAGGATTATCTAATTTATATTACCGCCTATATCGGTGTCTATAATATTCTTCTTTGGACTCATGGCATTTCTTTGTTTCAAAAACAGCTAAAGAAGGGGAGAAAGGAAAGAAAGTTTACGGAGGAGAATAGTAGGAATCCGGAAAGAGGCTTCCTATTCAAGAAGATCTCCGGATTTTTAAAAATCCCAATATTTTAGCAATCATTTTTTTGGCTTTCTGTGCTTTCGTTTTCGGATTTCTGTTCCCGGACCCTTGGGACAAGCTATTAAAGATATCGGAGGAATGATAGGTCCTATCAGTATGATGGTTACCGGTATGGTACTGGCAAAAATGCCTATTGAGAATTTTTTTAAGAATAAAAGATTGTTTTTCGTGACCTTTTAAGAATGGTCTTTTTCCCGCTTTTGTTTATTGCTCTTTTTCAAACTGGGGCATATAGCAGGACGTCTTCCTATGGGAAAGGAGATTTTTTTGGTGACTTATCTCAGTGCCACGTGCCCCCAGCGGAACCAGTGTGAATCAGTTTGCCATTATCTATCAGCAGGATGCGGAATATGCCGGCTGCATAAACATTTTTACCACCTTGGTAGCGATTCTGACCATGCCGCTTTTTGTCTACCTCACAGTTGGCTAATATAAAAACGAGACAATAAAAATATTGAAAGATTATACAGTATAGGTCTGAAGTTGGGGCACGCTCTCGCTAGCTTCGCCACACATCGAGTACTAAGCGAAAAACTGCGTTGCTCTTGTTTTCGAAAGCACCGGCGGGCTCAGACTACCCCTTTTTCAGACCTATACTGCATAAAAAATAGTTTTTAATATTCGTTTTTATAGCCTCGTTTTATTCTTCCCTAAAGATTACGGAGGTGGACTTCACAATGGCAACGGCCTTGGCACCTACTGTTAAGCCAAGATCTTTAACAGCCTCTAAAGAGACGGTGGAAGTGATGGTTACGCCCTTCCTCAATCTCCAGCTTTACGATGGCGTTTACGGCCCCTTCCTTAATCTCCTTTACAGTACCCTTCCACTGATTTCTTGCAGAGATTTTCAGATTCTCATTTGCACAGCATCACTTCTGTAGCCTTTACGAAGATGCAAGCCTTCTTTCCTTCTGTAAGCTTTAAATCATCAATCGCTTCCATAGAGATGGTGGAGCTAACATGGTTTCCCGGGAGTTTCTAACTCACAATGCCGTTTACGGCGCCCTTACGAATTTCTTTTTACATTTCCATGAAAATGGTTTCTTGCACTAATCATTTTATTCTCCTTTCCTGTTTTACTAAGTTGCACAGCCCAGTCTACAGGAAAAAAGATTAAATTGCCAGCAATCTTTTGCTTATTTAGATGATTTTTAGAAATTACGGAAATCAAAAAATCATATTATTAGAAATCATGAAAATTGAAAAACTCATAGTATTAGAACTCTATAAATTCCAAAGGGTATAAAATGCAAAAATTTAGGATTACAGAGACTCTAATCCTGGGCCTTTTAAGTATTGGTACACTCTCTTTTTCCGATGCCCCTGTCCTTTGCCACCATTTTCATGGCTTCCTTTTCAGAAAGCCCCTTATCTAGGTATTCCTGCAAATGTTCTTCCATGGACAGCTCTTCCCATTGGGCCTTAGCCTCTTCCTTTTTCTTTTCCAAAGACTTTCCTTCTATAGCTAGGCAAATTCTCCTCTGGGCTCTTCTTCCTGATATTTCTCTATCGCCCGATCTAAGTCCAAATAAAGAAGTTCTTCGTATTTTTTGGTTAACTCCCTTGCCAAGGTGATTTTTCTATTTTCCCCGAAGGCTTCTCGAAGGTCTTCCAAGGTTTTTCGCAAATGATGGGGAGCCTCATAGAGAAGGATAGTCCGTTCCTCTTCCTTTAATTGGGTGAGTAGTCGCTGCCGCTCTTTTTGCTGGCCTTTTCGTGGGAAGAAAGGCTTCGAAGCAAAAAGCGTCTGGTAGAGAGGGCGGAAAGGCTTAAGGTCAGTACAAAGGCAGCAGCTCCGGGAAGACTTTCCACAGGAATTCCCTGTTCCACTGCCTGCTTCACCAGCTCTTCTCCCGGGTCGGAAATGCAAGGGGTTCCCGCATCCGTAATCAGGGCGATATGTTTTCCTTCCATACATTGTGCAATCAACTCCCTTGCCTTTTCTACCTTATTAAACTCGTGGTAGGCGGTCATGGGAGTTTTAATTTCAAAATGATTTAACAGTTTAATGGAATTTCTGGTATCCTCTGCAGCAATAAGGTCCGCTTCTTTTTAAGGTACGGAGCACCTGAAAAGCTGATGTCCTCCAGATTACTGATGGGGTAGCACATAAACTGATTTTTCCGATGGGCATAATGGTCTCCTTTGAATATATAAAAAGTTAAGGATTTATTGAATATAGCGAGCTTGGATTGCAGCCCTCATATCCGTTAAAGGATAATATCCGAATGTGGATAATAGGTATTTTAGCATACTTTACGCATTTGCCCGAAAGCTATATTATATTCATTACAGATAAGGATATTTTCAAAGCAAAGAAACAGCTTTATCATATCGAAAGGAAGATAGAGGAAATAGGAGCTGCTTTTCAGGATGGCTCCCATATTCTATATTTTAATACAGATTGCAAAGAAGATAATGCTTTAGGGAAGCTTGCCAAAGACTTTCATCAGGAGAATCCTGAGGAAATGCAATCTGAAATTTTATCGAAAAGAGTAGCTTTTGCTGAAATCAAGGCGTTTGGATAAGAAAGGAGAGCAAAAATGAATTTAGTGTTAGAGCAATACAGACAAAAAGCATTTCGGGAAGGTATTGAAGAAGGAATGGAAAAAGGAATGGAAAAAGGAATGGAAAAAGGAATGGAAAAAGGAATGGAAAAAGGAATGGAAAAAGGCGTTGAGAGTGGAAAGCAAAGGATGGCTCTTCTTATGGGAATCCTTGCCGAGAAGGGCAGGGTGGAGGACATCAAAAAAGCTGCAGGGGACAAGTTATATTTAGAAAGCTTACTTTTCAGAGTTTGGCTTATAAAATTAGCCTTTTGCCTATAGAGAACTCTGCTTTTCTATGGCGGAAAGGTTTCCCCTATGGTAGAATGTAACTGCTTATTTTTTTATTCTACCGGCTTGCAAACTGCGATATTCCAAAAGAGGAGAGGTGCTATGCAAAGAACAAAAAAACACAGCTCCATTCCCAGGGAGTATCCGCTGCCAAGGCTTTATACCAGTGTCAGCACCAAAGGAGAAAGCTTAAAAGTAGAGGCGGATTGGCATGACTATTACGAACTGATTTATTTTCAGGAAGGCAGCTTTCAGCTTTATCTCAATCTAAAAGAAATCCATATCGAAGAGGAATGTCTGATTTTAATTCCCAAGGGCTGTGTCCATCGCTTGTATGCCGCGTCGGAGAAGGCCGTAGAGCATTCTCTGTGTTTCCGCTTAGAGGATTTTTGCTTTTCAGAGGAGGATATTCTGGAGCGGGGATTCTTCAGGGCTTTAAGAGAAGAAGAGCATTTTTTTCCTAAAGAAATCAGTTTATCTCACTTGGGATTTTTAGAGATGGTACAGGGCTTTTCGGAAATCTGAAAGTTGTTTCATCAGCATGGAAAGAAGGAAGACTCTATTTTAGGAAGCGTTTCCTATCGTTTAGAAAGACTGGCGGACCATATGATGGTTAAGGGGGGCTTATTACAGCTCTTTGCCATTATGGAGGGTATGGGACTCATTGCGGAAAGACGCTTGGTGGTAGAGGAAAAGCAGGTTCTTTTTATTAAGAACAGTATTGAATATATTCGTGAGCATTATGCGGAGAAGATCTATATTCGAGATTTGGCAAATCTTTGTCAGTTAAACGAGCAGTATTTTACCCGTTTTTTTGGAAACAATGTGGGGATTTCCCCGCTGGAATATATTAATCGTTACAGAGTAGAAAAGGCGGTGGACCTGCTCTCCAAGGGAGAAGACAAGGTCTTAGATGTGGCTAAAGCCACAGGCTTTCATAATCAAGGAAATTTCATCAAGATTTTCAAGAGCATTATGGGAGAAACACCCCACCAGTATAGAAAGAGGTTAGAATGACATATTATTATCCTGCAGTAATTCGGAAAAAAGAGGAAGGCTACAGAGTAGATGTGATTGATTTGGAGGATTGTTACGGAGAAGGAAAGACCAAGGAAGAGGCTTTAGAGGATGCTCGCTATGCCGGTGTGAATTGGCTGGTAGTAGAATCTGAGGACTCCATGAATTTTCCAAAACAGACCCATCTTGATGACATTGTCTTGTCGGAGGGAGAAGAAAAAACTATGCTTGCCTTCATTATGCCTAAGGAAGGCTGGGATGAGTAAAGCTTTCACCTAAATTGCAGTAGTAGCTTTTTGGTAATTTTATATAAACCGAAAGTATTCAGAGGCAGAATCTCCCCTTGCAAGACCTTCGGAATTTTGCTATACTCTGTCGGACGTAGAGATGGGAATAAAGGAGGATAGGGTGAATAAAATCGTTCTTCGTAATGGCTTTGTTTACAAAAAGGAAGGAATCGTAAAGGCTGATCTTTTGATTTCGGAAGGAAAACTATTTCTTCAATTCTCTAAAATGGACGAAGAAGGTGCCACCGTTTATGATATGGATGGAAAATTGATTGTTCCGGGCTTCGTGGATGTACATGTGCATCTGCGGGAGCCCGGTTTTTCTTATAAAGAGACCATCAAGAGCGGATGCAGAGCGGCTGCCCATGGGGGCTACACCGCGGTTTGTGCCATGCCGAACCTAAATCCGCCCCCTTCAAACCTGGAGAATTTGACTTTGGAAATGGATAAAATCCATGAGGATGCCTGTATTGCAGTCTATCCTTATGGAAGCTTAACGAAAAACCAAAGCGGAAGAGGGGACTTATCCGATATTGCAGAATTGGCTCCCTATGTGATCGGTTTTACCGATGACGGAAAGGGGATGCAGGATGACTGGCTGATGTTGGAAGCCATGGTTCAGGCAAAGGCAGTGGGAAAGGCCGTGATCGCCCACTGTGAGGATGAAAGAGAATTAAAACCCGGCGCTTGTATCCATGAGGGGATGTTTGCAGAGGCCCATGGCTACATCGGCATAAACAGCGCTTCCGAGTGGAAGCAGGTGGAAAGAGATATTCATCTGGCGGAGGAAAGTGGTGCCCAGTACCATGTTTGTCATGTTTCCACCAAGGAATCCGTGGCGCTAATCCAAAAGGCGAAGGAAAAGGGACTGCCCGTATCCGGAGAGACCGGCCCCCATTACCTGATGTTTACCGATGAGGATTTACAGGAGGATGGTTCCTGGAAGATGAATCCGCCTATCCGCAGTATGGAGGACAGAGCGGTATTGATTAAAGGGATACAGGAAGGTATATTGGACTGCCTGATTACAGACCATGCCCCCCATAGTTTGGAGGAAAAGTCCAAGGGCTTAGAGGGTTCTTCCTTCGGAATTGTAGGCTTGGAGACAGCCTTTGCTTCCATGCTGCACAATATGGTGCTTCGCAATCCTTTGGATCTGCGATCCGGAGCGGGTGGACTTTTAGAAAGGCAAAGTGCAGTACGGAAGAGCTTTTTCAAGGATGGCGGAAAAAAGGCTTATGGTGCGATTTCTTTATACAGACTTTTGGAAATCATGTGTACCAAGCCAAGAGAGCTTTTCCCCATTCGTGGTCCCAAGTATATTGCAGAGGGAGAAGAAGCTGATCTTACAATCCTGGACTGTGAGAAAGTCTATCAGGTAGACCCGGAAAAGTTTTACTCCATGGGAAGAAGCACTCTTTTCTCCGGTATGGAGGTTCAGGGGAGTAGAAGACCTTTTATGACGGAAAAGAAATTTATGATAGAGAAAAAGGCTTTTAGAGGATTGAGTACTTATTTTGAAAGAATTCTTCTTGCTTGATGGAGTTCTTTGTATGAAAGAAGGATATTCAGGAAATATATGCTCGGTTTAAAATACCGGGTGAAAGTACCGGAAGCTTTTTAATAGTAAAAAAACTTGAGTTAAGTGTTTGGGAGTAAAGGAGTATAAGAGGGAAGATGAAAGAACGGGAGTTTAAGATTTTAGAGAATCGTCCCCTGGCAAAGGATGTATATCTTTTGAAAATGGATGGGGATTGCTCGGCGATTCATAGACCCGCAGTTTGTGGAAGTGGAGATTCCGGGAAAATATCTTCGCCGACCCATTTCAGTTTGTGATGTGGAGGGAGATCAGCTTACGCTGATTTACAAGGTACTGGGACAGGGTACAGAGCTTCTTTCCTATAAAGAAGAGGGGGAATATCTATCCCTTCTAACCGGTTTGGGAAACGGCTATGACTTAAGCCGGGTTCCGGATCATCCGGTGCTTTGCGGAGGTGGGGTAGGAGTGCCTCCCCTTTACTACCTTTGTAAAAATTGGTACAGGAAAAGAAGCACCCTTATGTGGCTTTTAGGATTTAGAAGTAAGGAAGATGTTTTCTTCGAGGAAGAGTTCCGTGCTTTATCCGTACCGATTAATATCACCACGGAAGACGGCTCCTATGGAGCCAAGGGCTTTGTGACGAGCATTTTGGGGCAGCACGACTATGCCCTGTGCTGTGGGCCTGAGCCAATGTTAAAGGCTGTGTACCAAGGGGTAAAGGATGGACAGTTCAGCTTTGAGGAAAGAATGGGCTGCGGTTTTGGTGCTTGTATGGGTTGCAGCAGGAAAATGAAGACCGGGATGAAACGGATTTGTAAGGACGGACCGGTATTTTCCATGATGAGATTGCATGGTAAGGAGGGGAGAAAAATGGTGGATTTAAGAACAAACCTCTCTGCTGGAGTTGGACAACCCTTTGATTCCTGCCTCGGTTGCTACGGCTTTCGGACAGGACTTTGCGCCTGCTCTATGACTTTGAATATTTTTGGGCTCCATTTCCTTTAAGGGAACTACGGTGGAAACTGAGAGAAGGGAAATGCTCTGCCCCTGCATTGCAGAGTGCCCCATGGGAATGTTGAATTCCGTGGGCTTGCAAAAACTGGGGTTAAGGTGGTAGTGGAAGAAGAGCTTCCTGCCTGAAAAAGATTTTCCATAAGCCCTTGGTTGCCAACATTTCCGGTTTCTCCTTCGAGGAGTTTTCTATCCTTGCGGAAGAGATGGATAAGGGTGGAAAATGTAGGGCTTTTTAGAGGTAAATATCTCCTGTCCCAATGTGCATAACGGCGGGATGGCCTTTGGAACCGACGCAAAAAATGTGGCGGAGGTTTGTAAGCGGGTAAAGGAAAAAACCAAGAAGCCTGTCTATATGAAACTAAGCCCCAATGTAACGGATATTACGGAGATGGCCAAGGCGGCGGAAGCAGCCGGTGCGGACGGCATTTCCTTAATCAACACTCTCTTGGGAATGCGGATTGATATAAAAAGAAGAAGACCGGTTTTGGCCAATAAGGTGGGAGGTTATTCCGGACCTGCAATTTTCCCCATCGCTCTTAGGATGGTGTATCAGGTGCAAAAGGCTGTACAGATTCCCATTATCGGCATGGGAGGCATTGCCTCCGCCGAAGATGTAATCGAAATGATGATGGCGGGAGCCAGTGCGGTGGAAATTGGGGCGGAGAATCTGGTACACCCCTATGTTTGCCGGGATATTTTAGAGAATCTTCCCATTCTTTGTGAGGAACTGGGAATTTCTTCCTTACAGGAGATTATCGGGAGTATTGATTAGGACTGAAAAGAGAAGGCATTTGAATAGAATTCCCATTCCACAGGAGGGAGCTCAGGCTTTTGACAGGAAGTAAGATATAAAGTGGATTTTGCGTAAGTTAGACAGAAAGGAAAAACCATGGGAAAAGACGTGATTGTAGCTTTAGACTTTCCGACAGGAAAGGAGGCACTGGACTTTTTAGACCTCTTTCAGAAGGAAGAACGGAAGCCTTATGTGAAGGTAGGAATGGAGCTTTTTTATAGTGAGGGACCGGAGATTGTACGGCAGATTAAAAAGCGTGGCCATTCTATCTTCCTGGATTTAAAGCTCCATGACATTCCCAACACCGTAAAGGGAGGCATGGCTTCTCGGAAGGCCTTAGGCGTGGATATGACCAATGTGCATGCTTCCGGAGGAATCCAAATGATGAAGGCGGGACTGGAAGGGCTTTCCGGGGGAGAGCATTTACCCATCCTGATTGCGGTAACCCAGCTTACCTCCACCGACCAGAGAATGATGGAAGAGGAGCTTTTGATTCCGAAAACCGTGAAGGAAGTGGTACTCCATTACGGGGAAAATGCTAGGCGGCAGGTCTTCACGGAGTGGTTTGCTCCCCATGAAGCCAAGGAAATCCATGAAAGAATCGGTGCGGACTTCCTAACAGTAACCCCCGGGGTGCGTTTTGCCGGAGGAGAGGTGGGAGACCAAAAGCGTGTCATGACACCGGAGGAGGCCAAGAAGGTTGGCTCCGACTATATCGTCATGGGACGGCCCATTACCAAGGCGGAGAATCCCGGTGGAAGCTTATCGGGAGGCAGTATGGCAGTTCTGTGATGCCTAAGCACCGGAATGTGTAAAGCAGGGTGAGAGCATATTGAGAGGCAGTAGGACCGTTCTGTGATGCCTAGCTTCCAAAAACGCAATCGTAGAATGATAGAGATTGTGAGACATCAAATATAGAAAAGCTTATAGGATAGAAAAGCGAGAAGATAGAAAAGGAGATATGGGAAGAAAGAAGAGATTGCAAAGGGACTTTTATCCATTCAGGCGGTATTTTTTACGGCCGAAGGATCCTTTTACCTGGGCGTCAGGGATTCATTCCTCCGATTTACTGCGACAACTCGTCTGACCCTGTCTTTTCCCTAAGGTGAGAAGACAAATCGAAGAGGGCTTGGCTGAGTCTTGTAAAGGAAGAGTTTCCCCAGGCAGAGGCACTTTTTCGGAACCTCTACAGCAGGAATCGCTCATGCGGCTATTACCGCAGAGATTCTTGGCCTTCCCATGGGTTATGTCTGTGGCTCCGCAAAGGATCACGGAAGACAGAATCAGGTAGAAGGAAAGCTTAGTAAGGGAGACAAGGTGGTCGTTGTGGAAGATTTGATTTCCACCGGAGGCTCCTGTACTGGACTGCGTAAAGGTTTTTACAGGAAAATGGAGCGGAAGTTCTGGGGATTGTCAGCATTTTTCACCCTATGGCATGCAAAAGGGAAAAGGACAGACTGACAGAAGCCAAGGTAGTAAAACCACCCCTTTGCGATTTGGATGCCCTTCTTCCTGTGGCGGTGGAGCAGGGGTATATTGAGAAGGAGGAGCAAGAAAAGCTGCTTCGCTTTCAGAGATAACCCCTCTGATGAGTCCTGGAGAGAGGCATAGAGTTATCTTCGATGGGAGTTAGGATCATGAAGAGATGAGGCAGAGAAGATAGAAAAGTGATTTCGCAATGGTTTATAGGTAAAAATAGGAAAGGAAAGAAAATGGCAAAGGGAAAAATCGTAGTATTATTAACATCTTGGATTTGAGCATTGAAGAGCTGGACCATTTGATGGATCTGGCGGATAAGATTGAGAAAACAAAGAAGAGTACTGGGACAGATGTAAGCACAAGAAAGCTGGCAACTCTCTTTTTCGAGCCTTCCACAAGAACCAGACTTTCCTTTGAGGCGGCGATGCTGGAATTAGGCGGATCCGTTCTGGGCTTTGCCGGAGCCAGCAGTTCCTCTGCGGCCAAAGGCGAAAGTGTAGCGGATACCATTGAGACCGTCTCCAACTATGCGGACATTATTACTATGCGACATCCCAAGGAGGGAGCACCGGTGGTAGCGGCAAATCATACCTCCGTACCCTTTATCAATGCGGGAGACGGGGGACATTTTCACCCAACCCAGACCTTGGCTGACCTTTTAACCATCCGGAGATGTAGGGGAGCTTTCCGGCTTAACCATCGGTCTTTGTGGAGACTTGAAAGTTCGGCCGTACCGTGCACTCCCTGATTGATGCGATGCTTCGTTACCCCAATAACCGCTATATTCTGATTTCTCCGGAGGAGTTACAGCTTCCGGAGTACGAAATTGAAAAGCTGAAGGAAGAGGGAGCGGAATTCATTCAAACCACCGACCTAGAGGGCTCCATTCCGGAACTGGATATTCTTTACATGACCAGAGTGCAGAAGGAGCGTTTCTTTAACGAGGAAGATTATCTTCGTTTGAAGGACATTTACATCCTGACCAAGGAGAAGCTGGAAAATGCCAAGAAGGATATGGCGATTCTTCATCCCCTTCCCCGTGTAAATGAGATTTCCGTGGCAATTGATCAGGACGAAAGAGCCAAGTATTTCTACCAGACGCTTTGCTGGAAAGCAGATGCGCATGGCTTTTGATTCTGTATCTATTAGGGATTGGATCAGTAAGAAAATGAAAGCTTGAAAAGAAAGCTAGAAAAGAGAACTAGAAAAGAAAACTTTAAGAATAATCATTGGAAAATGACTGGAAATGTTTGATATAGGGAAGGAAAATTAAGTTTCTTTAATATAGAGAAAGGATAAAAAGATGAAGATTGACGGAATCGAAAAACGGAATTGTATTGGATCATATTAAGGCCGGAAAAAGTATGCTGGTATACAAATATCTGGGCTTGATAGTGTGACAAGCCCGGTGGCTTTTGATTCAAAAACTGCCATTCCCAAAAAGATGGGCAAGAAGGACATTGTAAAGATCGCGGAAAATATTGACTTGGACTTAAATGTATTAGGCTATATCGGACCGGGCATTACGGTAAACTATATCCAGGATGGAAAACGGGTGAACAAGGCTACTCTGTCTTTACCGGATACCTTAAAGAACGTTTTGCATTGCAAGAATCCCCGTTGCATTACCTCTACAGAGCAGGAATTGCTGCACATCTTTAAAGCGAATTCAGGGGCAAAAAAGACAGTATCGTTGCATTTACTGTGATACAATTGCGAAAAATGACGATTTTGAATAAGAGATGATAATAGCGTAAAGCTTTTTTAGCGAAGAAAAAAATTTCAAATCGCAGAAAAAACCGAAAGCGAGATATTTAATTCAATGAGAATAGGAGAGTAGGATGGAGAAGAAAATTTTAGACAGAAGAAGAGCGGGACTTTTGATGCCTATATTTTCCTTGCCGGGAAAATACGGTATCGGTTCTTTTTCCAAGGAGGCCAGAGCCTTTGCAGACTTTTTAAAAGAGGCGGGGCAGAGCTATTGGCAGATTCTTCCCTTAGGCCCCACGGGCTATGGAGATTCCCCCTACCAAAGCTTCTCCACTTTTGCCGGAAACCCCTATTTTATTGACTTGGAGCAGTTACAGGAGGAGGGCTATCTTTCAGAAGGGGATTGTGCAGAGCTTTTGGAGGTATCCGAAAGTCAAATTGACTACGGTATGCTTTACGAAAAGCGTTATCCTGTACTGAAGAAAGCTATGGACCGCTTTTTTTCGAAAAGCTGAATACTCCGGCAGGACAGGAAGAAAAAAAGGCTTTTTCAGGACTTTTTGCGAGAAGAATTCCTTCTGGCTTTCTTCCTATGCCCGCTTTATGGAAGGAAAGCTTCCCTATCCGAAGGAGTTTCATGAAGCCTGCCAGTATTTTTTCCAAAAGCAGTGGCTAAGCTTAAAGGCCTATGTGAATAGTCTGGGGATTCAGCTGATTGGAGATATTCCCATCTATGTTTCTCTGGATTCCTCTGATGTGCTGGACAACCCTCCCTGTTCCAACTGGAAGAGGGAAGACCCAAGGCGGTGGCAGGTTGCCCTCCCGATGCCTTTGCTGAAAATGGACAGCTTTTGGGGCAATCCTCTATGACTGGGAAAAAGCATAAGGAAACAGGCTATGCTTGGTGGATTTCAGAATGAAGCACTGCTTTTACTCTTTATGATGTGGTAAGAGTGGACCATTTCCGGGGATTTGATGAGTATTATTCTATTCCTTACGGGGATGAAAAATGCGAAAAGAGGCCACTGGGAGAAGGGGCCGGGAATGGACTTGTTCCATGCCTTAAGGAAAGCCTTGGGAGAGCAGGCGGTGATTGCTGGAGGACTTGGGCTATGTCACCGAGTCCGTAAAAAAACTGGTGGAAGACAGCGGATTCCCCGGGATGAAGCTTCTGGAATTTGCCTTTGACTCCAGAGAAAGCGGAGACTATCGTCCCAATACCTGGACGGAAAAATACGGTTTGCTATACTGAACCCATGATAATCAGGTCTTAAAGGACTGGTTCCTGGAAAGTTGAGGATGGGGATAGGGCAGATGGCGGCGGACTATGTGGGAAAGACTGTGGAAGAGCTTCTGGCTATGGATTATGTGGACTTTTTATTAAACTGACTTTAAAATGCCAAGTCCAATACTGCGATTATCCCCTATCAGGATTATTGTCACAAGGGAAGGGAAGCTAGAGTGAATAAGCCCTCCGTTTTGGGCTGTAACTGGAGCTATAGATTTCAAAAAGGAAGATTTCACCAAGGAAATGGCGGAGAAGATTCGTGCCTTCTGCGAGGAAAAGTAATAGAATCTAAAGAGCTCTGTTGTATATTTCTTCAGTCTGAAGCTATAGCAGTTTGAGCCGTAAGGTATAAAGTAGAATATAAGGATAGAGAAGACGGGGATAGATGAGAGAAGAAACAAACTGCGCTAAGGATATTGAAAAAAAGAAAGGTTTAGTGGCCTTTGACCTAGACCATACCCTATTAGACCATAATAAGGGGGCCATTACCCCCTCCAGCTTGGAAGCCATTAAGCTCCTGAAGGAAAATGGCTATCTTGTGGTGCTGGCTTCCGGCAGAAATATGTATGATCGCTATTCCTTCGATTATTTGAAAGAAATCGCTCCCCATGCTTTGGTGCAGATGAACGGTACCAAAGTGCTTTTGGATCCCTTGGAGAAGCAAGAAGTTTTGATGCATAGCGTCATGTCCAAAGATTTGCTGGAACGATTGATTCGCTTCGGAAAGGAGCATCATATTGCTCTGGGAACCGCCATAGAGGATAGGGATTATTTCACGGAAGAGGAACAGGTGATACAGTACGACCTGAATTTTATGCAGGAAAGCGACAGAAATTTTGTGCCGGTGGAGGAACTCTTAAAAGAGGAGGTTTCTGCCCTTTGCTATTGCGGTGGAGTAGAGGGGGCAGAGGCTCTTAGAAAGAATTTTCCGGAGTTAAATGTCTTCCCCTTTAGCAGAGACACCGGGGCTGACCTTTTGGAAAAGGGCTATAGTAAGGCCATGGGCTTAGAGAAAATCGCTGAGGTTTACAAGATTCCCGGAGAAAAGACCGTTGCCTTCGGGGATAGCTTTAATGATGAGGAAATGCTTCTTTGGGCAAATGTTGGCGTTGCGGTAGGAAACGCTATTCCCTATATCAAGGAAAAGGCGGATATTGTGGCAAAACCCATTTGGGAGGACGGTATCTACCTTACGCTAAAGGACCTTGGGATGATTTAAGAAGCAAAAGGGAAAGTATCGAAGTCTGTACTTTAAAAAGTATAAAGAAAAGTATCGAAGTTTTTGCTTTCAACAGTAACAAAGAGCAGTAATAAATAGCTATTCTTAGGACGAGTAACGAGGAAAATATGATTAAAGAAGCCTTATATTATCAAAGAGGAAACAGCGGGGAAGAGGCGGAAAAAGAGCTGATTGTATTGGAAAAGCGGGAGCTAACCGAAAAGGAAATAGAAGAGTTTGTAAAAAAATGGGGAGGAAGCTATTCTTCCCTTTTTTGCTATAGACTGTCGGAATCCTTCTTCTATCCGGAGGGAGGCGGACAGCCCTGTGACAGAGGAAGCATTGCAGGAGCAGAGCTTCTCTTTGTGGAGGAAAAAGATGGAGAGCTTTGGCAGTATACAGAAGCGGATTTTTCCTGAGGGAGCAAAAAGTCCTTTGTAAGTTTGACGTAGACTTTTCGAAGATGGCAGTCGGAAAACCACAGTGCAGAGCATATTTTTTCAGGTCTTGTGACTCAGCATTTTCCCTATAAAAACAGCGGTTTTCACATGGAATGTTTCGGGGAAAATCCCCACATGACCGTAGACTTTGACGGAGAATTCAGCGAGAAGGAATTGGAGGAGCTGGAGCAGGGTGTGAATGCCGTTATACGACAAAAATCTTCCCATAAGAGAAATTTATCTGGAAGGGAAGAAGATACGAGTTTGGAAAAAGAAAGGATGGCAGTATTTCTTTTCGACAAAAGAAGGCTTTGGAGGGAGATATTCGTATTATCGAAATTCCCGAGGTGGATTCCTGCGCCTGTTGCGGAACCCATCTAAGCTTCACCGGAGAGATTGGGGTATTTACCATTCTTTCCTATGAAAAGCATAGGAAGGGCTGTCGTTTAACCATGCTGGCGGGAGAGCTGGCTTTTCTTGCTTTTGGAAAAAAAGCTAAAGCTCTTATCCGGCTTCGCCCAAAGTCTTAGCCGACCTTGGACAGAGATTCCGGAGGCATTTCGGAGTTTGCAGGAGAAAATCTTTGAAAAGGAAGAAGAAAAAAAGAGGATTTTAGAGGCGGGAATCCGGCTTTTGGAAGAAAAGATATTGAAAAGAGCTGGAAGAGCGATGGAAAGAAATCGAAGATGGAGAAGGTACTGCAACGCTATTGCTGGGAAGCCCTCTAAAGGATAGCTGCTTTTTCCTACTACGGAAAGAAGCCCTACCTTTTTCTCTACCTGTCCGAGCTGGGGATGAAGGACTTGCAAAAAAATCTGTGACAGGCTAAGACTTTCCTTCCCCTTTCCCTCATTTGCCTTGGGAAAAAGGAAGAAGGCTTTTCCCTGGTGGCAGGAAGCAAAGAAGAGGATATGCGAGTCTTTGGAAAGCTAATGGGAGAAAAACTGTCTTTCCGGGGAGGAGGACAGAAGGAGATGATTCAGGGAAGTACTGCGGCAGGCTTTCAGGAGATAAATGCTTTTATTGAAAGAATTTTATAGGGAAAGCCAAGTTTTTTCTTGTTGAAATTGAAAAATCTAAAACTATACTTAAGAAAGGACAAGAAGAAAAAGTACTTTTTCTTCAAGAACGAATAAAAAATTTTTCAGGAAAAAGGAGTGTTCCATGACAGAGAGAATCAAGGGATTGAAGGGTAAACTCATTGTATCTTGTCAGGCGCTGCCGGAGGAGCCCCTACATTCCTCCTTCATCATGGGAAGGATGGCCAGAGCGGCAAAGATGGCAGGGGCAGGAGGCATCCGGGCCAACACCAAAAGAAGATATTGCGGAGATAAAGAAGGAAGTGGAGCTTCCTATTATCGGTATCGTTAAGAGAGATTACGAGGATTCGAAGGTATATATCACCCCCACCATGAAAGAGGTGGATGAGTTAATGGAAGTTGGCGTAGATATCATTGCGATTGACGCCACCATTTCCAAAAGGCCGGGAGGGAAGAGCCTGGCAGAATTTTTCAAGGAAATAAAGGCCAAATACAAGGATCAGGCATATATGGCGGATTGTTCCACGGTAGAAGAAGCCATAGAAGCGGATCGCCTGGGATTTGACTTTATTGGCTCCACCATGGTGGGGTATACAGAGCAGTCTAAGGGAGATCGAATTGAGGCAGACGATTTCCTGATTCTTCGGAAAATGATTGAGAGCGTAAAGCATCCGGTCATTGCCGAAGGCAACATCAACACTCCGGCAAAGGCGAAACGCGTTATGGAACTTGGCGCCTATGCGGTGGTTGTTGGTTCTATCATCACAAGGCCGCAGCTGATTGCGGTACCCTTTGTGGAGGCACTCAAAGAATGGGAGGAGAAACAATGAAGAAAAGAATCTTAGCATGGGGAGCAGCATCTCTGCTTCTGGCAAGCAGCTTGGCAGCTTGCGGACCAAAGGCTACGACAGAGACCGAGAAGAAGGCGGAATCCGGAAAGGCAAGTGAGGCCGCTTCCGAGAAGGCCGAGGGAGCTTTCGAGGATGAGGCATTAAAGGCTGATTTAAAGCTTTACACCTATCCTATCGGAAAATGGGGCGACAGCGCATCCGTAGACAGCTTGCTTCAGAATTTTAACGCAAAGTATCCTGACATCCATGTTACCGTAGAGTATCTGGATTACCAGAGTGGAGATGACCAGGTAAATACCGCTATCGAAGGAAATGCGGCACCTGACCTGATTATGGAAGGACCGGAGCGTTTGGTGGCAAACTGGGGCGCAAAGGGATTGATGGTAGATTTGGCGGATCTCTTTGAAGATGATGCGGCAAAGGATATCTATCCCAAATGTAGTAGAGGCTTGTAAGTCCTCCGAAGGAAAGTACTATGAGTATCCCTTGGCTATGATTGCACACTGCATGGCTATCAATAAGACCGCCTTCGAGAATGCAGATGCATTACAGTATCTGGACTTAGACAACCACACCTGGACTACAGAGAATTTCTTCAAGGCTGTGAAGGCTCTGCATGATAAGGGTCAGGAAAATGTTGTAGCAGTTTACTGCGGCGGACAGGGCGGAGACCAGGGAACCAGAGCTTTTGGTGAACAACCTGTACGGCGGAAAGTTTACCAACAAGGAGCATACTGAGTATGCTGTAGATTCTTCCGAGAATGCACAGGCTTTTAGAAGAGCTTGTGAAGGCAGAAGGGAATCAACTTCGATCCGGCTTTGGTTGGAGGAGATGAGATAACCCTTTTCAGAAACGGAACCCTGGCAATGTCTCTTTGCTGGAACTCTGCTCAGCAGAATAACAAGGACAACGGCGAAGCGGGAAAGACCAACAACGGCGATGAAATCATTCCTATGCTTTTTCCCTGCAAAGGACGGAAAGGCAGAGCTTTGCGGAGGAATCTGGGGGCTTCGGAATCTTCGACAACGGAGACGAGAACAAGGTGAAGGCTGCAAAGGCATTTATCCGTTTCATGGCAAACGATGCAGAACAGGCAAAGCTTTCCGTACAGACTACAGGTTTCTTCCCTGTACATAAGGATCTTACAGACGTTTATGAGGGAACAGAGAACGCAGAGACTATGAAGCTTTTCACAGAGAAGTTCATGCCTTCCTTTGGAGACTACTATCAGGTGACTCCGGGCTGGGCAACTGCCAGAACAGAGTGGTGGAACATGCTTCAGAGAATCGGTCAGGGAGGAGATGTAAAAACAGAATTAACCACTTTCCAGACCAATGCAAACGCGGCAGCAAAGGCATAAAAGGCATAAATTTGTAGCGCTATCCAGCATGCAAGCTTATAAAAATGTTTTAGAATGTATTTGAGAATCATTCGAAACATTTGTGAAGAAGAATAGGCTCCGGAAGGCTCACCCTTTGACGGGAAGCCTCCGGAGTTTTTTGATTAGAGGAGAGAAAATGGACTACGTACAAAGCAATCGAAGCAAAATCTTAGCCCAAAGAGAAACTCGCTCTGCCTATTTATTTTTATTACCCAGTCTGGTGTTCTTTTCTGGGCTTCGTGATTTTTCCCCATGATTTTTTGTGCGTCTATACCAGTTTCTTTGATGCCACCATGGGAAAGAATGTGGCAGACCAGTTTATCGGTTTGAAAAACTATACAGAGCTTTTCGGAGACAGCATTTTCCAAAAAGCACTGAAAAATACCTTAATCATCGTTTTGGTATCTGTTCCGACGGTGGCGATTTTTTCCCTGTGGGTGGCTTCCGCTATTTATAAGATGAAGGGACCGGTTCTTTCCGCCTTCCGCTGTATCTTCTACCTGCCTGTAGTAACAGGCTCCGTAGCGGTTACCGTGGTATGGAAATGGATGTTCCATAATTACTATGGCTTGTTTAACTATGTGGGAACCCATACCGGCGTGTTGGAGAAGAATATCAACTGGCTGGGAGATGCCCGTTTTGCCCTGCCCTGTATTATTCTAATTTTATTTACCACCTCCGTGGGACAGCCAATCGTCCTCTATGTTTCCGCTCTTGGAAATGTGGATGATTCCCTGGTGGAGGCGGCTTCCGTAGACGGTGCCACCAATCTTCAGCTCTTCTGGAAGATTAAATGGCCCCAGATTATGCCCACCACCCTGTATATTTTGGTCATTACCACCATCAACAGCTTCCAGTGCTTTGCCCTGATTCAGCTTTTGACCTCCGTGGACCGAACCATAGTACGGATACGGTAATGTATTATATCTATTACACAGCCTTTTAAGCTTTATCGTTACGGCTACGGCAATGCTATGGGTGTGATTTTGACGATTATCATTGCCTTTACTCTCTGCATTACAGTTCCAGTTGGCAAAAAGAAAAAGTAGGAGGAATTTATGCATAAGACAAAAATCTTTATGAGCTTACTTAGCCTGTTCCTGCTAATTCTCCTGGCTTTTTCTTTCTTTTTCCCTTATACTGGATAATTACAGGATCTTTTTAAAACCGCCCAGTCCATCAACGGCACAAGCCCGGACTGGTTTCCAAAAAGAGTGGGTACTATTGAATTACCAAAAAGCTCTTTTTCCCGTCAGCCCACCGCCCTCTTTACCCTTGAGTATCCCTTTAGCGGAGCTTTCTCGGAACAGGGAAGGATATTGTGCTGATGACAGGCCCGAAGGTGCCGGGAGCGGTACGTTGGCTTTTAAACACGGTGTTCATGTCCTTATCCGCCATGATTTTAACCTGTGTAACCGCCTCCATGGCAGGCTACGCCTTTGGCAAAAAGCGTTTTAGAGGAAGAACTCTTTTGTTCACCCTGATTGTATGTGCTATGGCTCTTCCCAAGCAGGTTATTTTGATTCCTTTGATTCGGGAAATGTCCTTTTGAAAGCTTTTACAACAGCCTTTTTGGCAGTCATCTTCCCCACTGTGGGATGGCCCTTCGGCGTGTTCTTGATGAAGCAGTTCTCCGAGGGGGTACCTGGGAAATGCTGAAGCCTCCCGCATTGACGGAGCCTCTGAAGCCAGAATCTTTAGCCAGATTGTACTGCCCATGATTAAACCGGGAATCGGTGCCTTGGCAATCTTTACTTTTATCAACAGCTGGAACGACTACTTCATGCAGTTGATTATGTTAAGCAGTACAGAGAACTTAACCATTTCTTTGGGAATCGCCAAGTTACAGGCGGAAAATGCCACAGACTTCGGTATCATCATGGCAGGAGCTGCGGTGGCGGCAATCCCGATTTTAATCGTATTCTTAATGTTCCAAAAGATATTTTTACCCAGGGTATTGCCATGGGAGCCGTTATGGGATAAAAATGTAAATGTAAGCCGGTGGGATTCTTACAGTATCCTGTTTATTGTGCCGACTGAAATATCAAGAGGGTTGTATTAGCCCGTAAAAGGAGATAGATATGACAAATGTAGAGAAATTTCAAGGAATTTTACCGGCCTTTTATGCCTGCTATGAGGATAATGGAGAGGTGTCTGTAGAAAGAACCAAGGCCTTAGTTCGTTATTTTATTGAAGCCGGTGTGCAGGGCTTATATGTCAACGGCTCTTCCGGAGAGTGTATTTACCTTTCCGTAGAGGATAGAAAGAGCATTTTGGAAGCGGTAATGGCGGAAGCCAAGGGTAAGCTTCGTATTATTGCCCATGTGGCTTGCAACAACACCAAGGATTCTGTGGAACTGGCGAAGCATGCAGAAAGCTTAGGGGTAGATGCCATTGCGGCAATTCCTCCCATTTACTTTCGTCTGCCAAGCTACAGCATTGCTGAGTACTGGAATACCATCAGTGCAGCAGCACCTAATACCGACTTCATCATTTACAATATTCCCCAGCTTGCCGGGGTAAGCCTTACCAAGGAATTGTTCATGGAAATGAAGAAGAATCCCAGAGTGATCGGAGTAAAGAACTCCTCCATGCCTGTTCAGGACATTCAGAATTACAAGGCCTGGGGTGGAGAGGATTTCGTGGTTTTCAACGGTCCGGATGAGCAGTTTATCGGAGGAAGAATCTGCGGAGCCTGCGGCGGAATCGGTGGAACCTATGGGGCTATGCCGGAGCTTTTCTTAAAGATGAATGCACTTCTCAAGGAAAACCGTATAGAAGAAGCGAGAAAGATTCAGTTTGCGGTAAATGAAATTATCACTTTACTTTGTAGTGGTCACGGTAATATGTATGCCATGATTAAGGAAGTACTGAAACTGCGCAAGGGCTTAAATGTGGGCTCTGTAAGAAGTCCGTTAAGTCCTTTAACAGAGGCGGATTTGGAGATTGCAAAGAAGACTGCCAAGGTCATCGATGAGACAGTAGCGCGCTTCGTATAAAAGATTTGCCTGTTTTGTAGAGTTTCTTGGAAACTTTACAGAGCAGGCTAAAAGTGATTTTAGGGGACATTCCCGGGAGCCGCTTTTAGATAAAACAGCTTAAAACGGAAAGAAATTAAAGGAGGAAATATGGCTGGGGCAAAGACCATTGTATGTTTTGGAGATTCCAATACCCATGGTTACAATAACAAAAACGGAAAGCGTTTCAGCGAGCATGTGCGTTGGCCCATGGTTTTACAGGAATTATTGGGGGAGGAGTATCTGGTACGGGAAGAAGGCTTATCAGGCCGTACCACTGTTTTTGAAGATCCCTTGTACGAGGGTCTTTCCGGCGTGAGTATGATCCGCCCCATCCTTCTTACCCATGAGCCGGTTTCCCTTTTGATTATTATGCTGGGAACCAATGATGTAAAGGAGCGTTTTTCCGCTACTGCGGAAAATATTTCCAGAGGGCTGGAACGTTTAATCCGAAAAGCCCAATCTGTACAGGAAGCCTTTACAGAAGAAAAGCCGAAAATTCTGATTATTGCTCCCTATCCCATTGATCCGGAATATAAGGATACTATCGTAGGGAATGAAATGGGAAAAGACTGCTGTGAAAAGTCCAAGGCCATTGTTCCTCTGTATGAGGCGGTGGCAAAGCGTACCGGCTGTGCCTACCTTTCGGCACAGGATATTCCGGGAGTGGAAAATTACCCCTACGACTATATGCATTTGAGCCCTGAAGCCCATAAGGCTTTGGCGGAGCATCTGGCACAGTGGATTCCCGATTATTTTTCAGAAGAAGGAAAGTAGGTAGCGGTATGGAAAAGCGATATTTTGCCCTGGACATCGGAGGCACCAAAACAAAGTATGCCCTTTTGGGAGAAAAGGGAGAAATCCTTTCTACTTATGAAAAGGACACCGAGGCCCAAAGAGGCGGTTCCTTTATTCTGGAAAATGTTAAGGGAGAAATCCGTAGAGTATTAGCGGAATTAAAGGGAAATCCGCCGGAGGGGGCACAAGCAGATACAAAGGTAGATGCAAAAGCTGAGCGAACAACAGAAGCCAAAACAGAGCCACTTCTATTCGGTATCTGTATCTCCACCGCAGGAATGGTGGATGAGATAAAGGGAGAGATTATTCATGCAGGACCCCAGATTCCGGAGTACAAGGGATGCAAGTGGAAGGAAGAGATAGAACGTACATTTTCCATTCCCTGCGAGGTGGAAAATGATGTAAAGTGCGCAGGACTTGGAGAATATTCCTTTGGTAGCGGAAAAGGGACAAGTTCTATGCTTTTGTCTTACCATAGGCACCGGTATCGGCGGTAGCTTTATCTTAAATGGAGAGGTCTACCATGGCACTTCCCATTCCGCCATGGAAATCGGCTATATGCAGATTCCCGGTGGAATGTTCCAGCGTATGGCCTCCACCTCTGCTTTAGTGAAGAGAGTAGCCAGCAGAAAGGGAGAGCCGGAAGAGCTTTGGAACGGAAAGAGGATATTTGAGGAAGTGGCAAAGGAAGATAAAATCTGTCTGGAAGAGTTGGATAGGCTTTGTGATGCTCTGTCCATTGGACTAAGTAATCTGTGTTATGCTTTTAACCCGGAATGTATTGTGCTTGGGGGAGGCATTATGGAGCAGAAGGATATCCTGCTTCCTAAGATTTGGGGACACTTACAGGAGCATTTGGTGCCTATTGTGGCGGAGAACACCCGCTTGCTGGCGGCCAGCCTTGGAAATAGGGCAGGATTGCTGGGGGCTTATGTGCATTTTCATAACAGGCAGAAGGGTAAAGCCTAAAAACCCCAAAGCCTAAAAACCTCAAAGCCTAAAAACCCTAAAGTCTAAAAATCATTAGTTTAATCATCAAAAGCTTAAAAGAGTTAAAGCTTATTCCCCATAGGGAAGCTATCAAACTCTTAAAAAATAGTGCATGCTTTAGATGAAATAGTGCTTGTTTGAGAAGGATTTAAGATGGAAAAATATTGTATCTTTACAGAAGAAAAAAAGTTCACTTTAGCCTCCGTGGAAGTGGAGGACGGGCGCTTTTCTGCGATTCATAAAGAGAGGGAGCTTTCCGAAGAGGAGGCTTTTTCCTGTCCGGAGGACTTTCTCCTGCCGGGACTGATTGACATTCATTTTCATGGCTGTTTGGGAGAGGATTTTTGTGACGGTACCAGAAAGGCCCTGCAGACTTTGGCAAAGTATGAGGCGGAGCACGGCATTACCGTCATTTGTCCGGCAACCCTGACCTTGGCTGTGGAAGATTTGGAAAAGGTCCTTTCCTTAGCGAAGGAATACCATGAGGAAGGCTTAAAGATTGGAGAGGCCAGACTCCTGGGCATCAATATGGAAGGCCCCTTTATCAGCCCGGTGAAGAAGGGGGCGCAGAATCCCAATTACATTTTGAAATGGGATGAAAAGCTTGCGGAGCGCTTCTTACATTGCTCCGGAGGCCTGGTAAAGTATATGGGCTTGGCGCCGGAGGAGAATCCTGATTTCCAGCGTTTTATTCCAAAAATGAGGGGGAAGGTGAAGATTTCCCTTGCCCATACCAATGCGGATTTCCCCACGGCCTTGAAAGCCTACCAGGCAGGAGCCAGTCATGCGGTACACCTTTTCAATGCCATGACCGGTCTGGATCACAGAAATCCGGGAGTTGTGGGAGCGACCATCGAGGAAAAGGAAGTATTTGCAGAGTTGATTACGGACGGCATTCATGTGCATCCTGCCATGGTGCGTTTAGCCTTCGAGGCATTGGGTGAGGATAGAGTCATTCTTATCAGTGACAGCCTTCGTTCCACCGGAATGCCGGACGGGCTTTATGACCTTGGGGGGCAGGAAGTGGAGAAGAAGGGAAAGCACTGTACCCTGACATCCAACGGAGCATTGGCGGGCTCCGTGTCCAATGTTTATGACTGCCTTTGCACGGCGGTAAAGGAAATGAAGATTCCTCTTAGAAAGGCTATTACAGCAGCCAGCCTAAACCCTGCCCGATCCTTGGGGGTTGAGAAGGACTACGGCAGCATTACGGTAGGAAAGCAGGCGGATTATCTGATTGTGGATAAGGACTTAAAACAGAAGGCCGTTTATCAGGCCGGAAAAAAGATTATTTAGATCCTATACAACAGCAAGATTGGGAATGAATAAAATTACTAAAAATGCAAAGAAAAATGTAAGAGGAATAGCATTTGACGAAATCTCCTTCCAATTCTATAGTTAAAATAGCTTATTTATAATTCATAACAAGTATCCCTTGCAAAGCGTGGGATATCTCGTTTTAGAGGATTGGGAGGGGGAAAATATGAATACAGAAAATCAAAAGCCATGGCTATACAGAAGCGTTAAGAGCACTTTGTGTCTGGCTTTTTTCTTGGAAATTGTACTTTCTTATTTTATGCCCTTTTCTGATGAGGGGAATCAATTAGGGATTGGTTTTCCCTATACCTATCTTTATATACAAAAACAGGGAAGCTTGGATTTTTTTCTCCTTTTTTTCTCTACTGCTTTAAATCCGTTGAGACTGATTATAAATCTTTTCTTTTTGTACCTTTTTATTAAAATTCTCTCCTGGTCCTGGTGTTTTTTGAACTAAATAGGAAACAGAACTAGGAGTTCCGGTGATAGTTCTTCTTAAAAAGAGGAAACAGAATTGGGATCTTTTCGGCGGTGGTTCTTCTCAAAAAAAGAAGAAAAATGAGAATTAACTCGGCAAAAATCAATGGCTTAATAAGAGTCTAAAAAAATAAAAACAATAAACATTGTCACTTTTCGGAAAATAGAACTTGCCAAAAATCTCTTCTATAATAGAGTAGCTGAGGATTTTTAGGACGGATAGAGTAAAAGTTTTTAAAAAGGAGATTCTATATTTTTAAGGAGAGACAAATGAAGGGTTTTTAAAAAGAGTTTAAGGAATTTGCTTTTAAAGGGGAAACATGATTGATTTGGCAGTCGGCATGATTATCGGTGCTGCTTTTACCGCATTGGTGAATAAGCTGGTATCTGACCTGATTATGCCATTGATTTCCTTGATTACAGGAAAGATTGACTTTGAAAACATGTTCATTCCTTTAGCAGGACAGACCACCAAGGTTTACACTGAGGCCGTTGAGCAGGGTGCGGTATTGGCATACGGTTCCTTCATCACTGCGGTAATCAATTTCCTGATTATGGCTTTTGTGGTATTTGTCTTCGTTAAGCAGATGAACAAGTTAAAGAAGGCTGAGCCGGAAGCAGCACCTACAGAGAAAGAGTGTGAGTACTGCAAGACTATGATTCCTATTGCGGCAACTCGTTGTCCTCATTGCACATCCAAGTTGGCAGGATACGCAGAGTCCGTTTAAGAATACGGGAAGAAGAGGGAAACCTCTTCTTTTTTTGTAGGAAAGATAGAAACGGTATGCAGAATAAAAAAAATAGAGTAGAATAGGGCAGAAAGAATTCCGGAGGGGAACTATAAAACAGAAGGAAAAGGTATTTTCGGATCTGTGTAATACAATAGTGAGGAACGGGATTCCGGATTCAATGAGATAGAGTAGGTTTTAAGGGAAAATCAAGAAAGGGTGGCAAAGGATGTATGAGATTCAAGAAAGAGTTCGTTATTCCGAGGTAACGGAGAAGGGGGAAATGAGCATGTTTTCCGTGGTGAATCTTTTGCAGGATTGTTCCACCTTTCATTCTCATGATGTGGGAATGTCCATTGAAGTTTTACAGAAAAAGCATAGAGCATGGCTCTTGAGCGCTTGGAATATTGAGCTATATGCCCTACCTAAGCTCTATGAGAAGCTTTCCATCGGGACGTCTCCCCACAATTTCCGGGGGATTTTCGCTTATAGGAATTTCTGGATTCAAAATGAAGCAAGAGAGTTCTATGTGAAAGCAGACAGCGAGTGGTTCAGCTTTGATTTGGAGAAGGGACGTCCCGGAAAGATTACGGAGGAATTGATTGCGCCCTTTAAGGAACGGGAGGATGTGTTACATTTGCCTCCCCTGCAAAGAAAAATTGCTTTTCCGGAAATCTATCAGGAGGGAGAACTCATTCCCGTTGTGCAGGATTTTCTGGATACCAACCACCACATGAACAACGCCAAGTACATTGCTTTGGCGGAGGAAGTTATTTTCCAATGTACAGGAAAGCTGGCTATTCTTTTTCACCGAAGGAGAAGTAGCCGATTCTAAGAGAGAATTTTTATTCCATTCGAGCGGAATATGTGAAGGCCTATACTTTAGGGGACAGTATTTTTCCCAAGGGCTAGCACTAGAAGAGGATAGAACGGTTGTAGCCTTTTATAATCAGAATAAGGAGTTATGTTGCCATGTTGAAATTAGGAAAAATCCAGACGCTTAAGATTCTTAGGGAAAAGGATTTTGGTGTTTTTGTGGGAGAGGAAGGAGGAGACAGCGTGCTTCTTCCCATCCGCCAGGTTCCCAAAGGGAAGACCATAGGGGATGAGGTCTCCGTATTTTTGTATAAGGATTCCAAGGACAGGTTAATTGCCACCACCAAAAAGCCTTATCTAGAAGTGAGGAGAAATCGGAAAGACTAAGGGTCATGATGTAAATACCATTGGAGCCTTTGTGGACATCGGCTTGGAGAAGGATATTTTTGGTGCCCCACAGAGAGATGCGCTATGCCCTGAAAGAAGGATATGGAGGTGGAAATTTACCTCTATGTGGATAAGACAGAGCGTTTGGCACGCACTATGTATACCAAGAAAAAAGAGGATGCCAAGCATTTGACGCAGGAGGAAATAAATGCTTCCCGTTATGAAAAGCTGGGAGAGCAGATTGAACGGCTGATTGAGGAGAAGTTTGAGGGGCATATCCCTTATACGGATAAGACCGTGGATCCGGAGCAGGTGAAAAAGGACTTCGGCGTAGTCAAAAGCCGCCTTTTAAAAAGGCTATTGGCAAGCTTTTTAAAAAAAAGATTAAAATTACCAGAACGGCAATTTTTAAAATTTATCAGGATTAGCAACAAAGAGGGGGGATTCTGCTAAAAATCTCCTCTCTTTTTGGGCAGATTGACATTTATTTAATAAAGGAACTCTATCTTGTACAAAATTAGGAGCATTTTTTCGGAAACTTAGTCTATAGCCAGAAAGAGGGAAAGTAGATAGAATACTATTAGCATAAGTATGCGAAAATCCTGGAATTCAGATACCGGTTTTCTGCTGAAAAGAAAGCATAAATCATATTTATAGAAGGAGAAACAGCATGGCAAGTGTGCAGCTCAAAAATGTGGTAAAGAAATACCCCAACGGATTTGTGGCAGTAAAAGATTTTAATTTAGAGATTGAAGATAAGGAATTTATCATTTTCGTAGGACCTTCAGGATGCGGTAAGTCCACTACCCTTCGTATGGTGGCAGGACTGGAAGACATCAGCACCGGAGACCTTTTTATTGACGGAAAGAGAATGAATGATGTAGAACCGAAGGATAGAGACATTGCCATGGTTTTTCCAGAACTATGCATTATATCCTCATATGACTGTATACGATAACATGGCTTTTGGACTGAAGCTGAGAAAAGTACCAAAGGATGAAATCGATAAGAAGGTGCATGAAGCTGCAAGAATTTTGGATCTTGAGCACTTGCTGGACAGAAAGCCTAAGGCTCTTTCCGGAGGACAGAGACAGCGTGTGGCTATGGGACGTGCTATCGTTCGTCGTCCGAAGGTATTCTTAATGGACGAGCCTCTTTCCAACTTGGATGCAAAGTTAAGGGCACAGATGCGTGTAGAAATTGCTAAGCTCCACAAGTCCTTAGAGACTACCGTAATCTATGTAACCCATGACCAGACCGAGGCTATGACACTGGGGAACCAGAATCGTAGTATTAAAGGATGGATATATTCAGCAGGTAGACACTCCGGAGAATCTTTATGATACACCTTGCAACAAGTTCGTAGCAGGATTTATCGGATCTCCCCAGATGAACATGATTGATGCGGAGTGCACAGAAGAGGGTGGCGCTGTAAAGTTAAGCTTTTGCAGGAAACACCATCACCTTTAAATGAAAAGAAAGCAGCTGCTTTAAAGGATAAGGGATATATCGGAAAGACCGTTACCCTGGGAATCCGTCCGGAAGACTTACATGACGAGGAAGAGTATCTTTCTCAGCATGGACAGTCCGTTGTTTCCGCAGAAATCCGTGTATACGAGATGCTTGGAGCAGAGACTTTACTCTACTTCGATATCGGAGACGCTTCTTGGACTGCAAGAGTAAATCCCAAGACCAAGGCAAGAACAGGAGATACCGTTCGCTTTTGCTTTTAGATGAGAACAAGATTCACATCTTTTGATAAGGAAACAGAGCAGACTATTACCAACTAAGAGTAATTTGGATTTGTAGAAAAGCAATAAAAGTTTTCTGAAAAATTGAGAAAAAGACAGGAAAAAGAACTTTTCTTCTCCTGTCTTTTTAAAATGCTTGGAAAATTGGAAATAAACTGATTATAGTAATGGGGAAAAACGATAAGGTTGGGAGAAGAGATAAGGTTAGACAAGTGATTGGAATGGCTAGCATTCTTCTCCCTACAGTGTAGTTTGCTGATGAAAGAATGGAGTAGAGATGATTTCAAAATCAGGTTTTGCAAAGTACAATTGATTCCTTAAAAGGAATCGCCAGACTGGATATTGCCATTGCAGACATTGACGGAAAAGTATTAGCCACAACTTTCCAAGAGGATAGGGATGTATCCGAGATGGTCGTCTCTTTTGCGGCACTCTCAGGCGGATTCTCAGGCAGCAGGAGGCTTCCAGTTTTTAAGATTTTCGATGAGCACCAGCTGGAATATGTTCTGATTGCCCATGGAGATACGGATGATGTATATGGTAGGAAAGCTTGCCGTATTACAGATTCAGACTCTTTTAGTGGCATACCGTGAGAAGTTTCGATAAGGACAATTTTATTAAGAACCTTCTCTTGGATAACCTGCTTCTGGTAGATATTTATAATCGTGCAAAGAAGCTTCATATCGAAGTGGGCGTTCGTCGTGTGGTGTATATGGTAGAAGCCAAGGATAATCTGGACGGTTCCGCGCAGGAGGCTTTTTGAAAGAGCTTCTTCTCTTCCGAGCCCAAGGATTTTGTGACCGCGGTAGATGAGAAGAACATTATCGTGGTGAAGGAGCTTTGTCTCCGGAGGATGATTATAAGCAGGTGCAGAAGGTTGCAGAGAGCATGATGGATATGCTGTCTTCCGAGCTTATGCTTTTCAGCAAAGATTTCTACGGTACCATTGTGAACGAGATCAAGGAAGTTTCCGTTCCTATAAGGAAGCTAAAGATGGCTCTGGAGGTAGGAAAGATTTTCTTTGTGGACAAGGAGATTATTGCTTACAATGCCCTTGGTATCGGTCGTTTGATTTATCAGTTGCCGATTCCTCTTTGTAAGATGTTTATTAAGGAAATCTTTGCGGACGTTTCCCGGATGATTTTCGATGAGGAAACCCTGTCCACCATTAATCAAGTTCTTTCGAGAACAATCTGAATGTATCCGAGACTTCCAGACAGTTGTATATCCATAGAAATACCTTAGTGTATCGATTTGGATAAGCTGGACTCGTTCCACAGGACTGGATTTAAGGGTCTTTGATGACGCCATTACCTTCAAGATTGCTCTCATGGTTGTAAAATATATGAAGTATATGGAAACTCTTGATTTTTAAAGCAGATTTTCCCAAGAACGCCAAGAGCTGAATAGCCCTTTGGTGTTTCTCTTTTCTAACGAGTATCGCACGCGTAGTGTGCGATATCTCGTTCAGGAAAAGAAGAACATAGGGTACATTTCCTCCCTTTCAAAGTGATTCATATGGAAAATGACTTAGGACTGAGAGTAGAGACCCGAGTGAGAGAGCATAGTATAGAGGGCCATAGAGAGAACAATAGTTAGGAGAGATGCATGGATGCAAATGAAGAGGAAGCCTTGCGCAGGATGAAAGAACAGTCGAATAAAGAGCAGCCGAATAGGTAGAAGAGGAAGTGCTGGCAGCAGAGATATCTTGGGCAGAGATGATGGAAGCTTTGCGGCAGAGACATCTTGGAAGGTCGGTAGAAATCTGGCAGGATAGAATGAAGGGGCAGTAGAAGCAAACATCGAAGAATCAGGTGAGCATATTCTAAGGGATGAGAAAGTCTGCAAGGGAAAAAGGAAAGCAAGGGGACTTTGGAAAGGGAGTGGTTCTTTTCTTCCTGTGCTTTTATTCTGTCCTTCGTCTTGGGGCAGCCCTTTTGCTATTTTTATTTCTTCGGTTTTCCAGAAAAGCAGGAAAAATCAGGAAGGAGCGGAGAGAAGTCAGTTCCTCCAGTCATTTCTCGCTCCGATATACCGGAGAGTGGAGTCCATTAATCTTCCCAGAGTGACCGAGAAAGCTTAGAAGAATTCAAGACCTGCTTTCGGATGCCCTATCTTTATCAGGAAAAATGGAAAAAGAGGCGGAGGAGCATGATCTATAAGGGCTTTCTGACCAGCCTCTTTACAGGAAGATCCCTATGCTGCTTATTATACTAAAGGAAGAGATTGAGAGCCAGCAGAAACCGCAAAAGGAATTTATCAAAGGCATCGGTGCTGCTGTTTCCCAGCAGGAAGGGGCCTTTGGTGGAGTATGTTTATCCCGGCTCTCCGGCAGTGAAAAGGCAGGTCTCAGGCGAGATATAGTGTTAGAAGGTGGATGGCATTTCCGTAGAAAATCTAAGCCTAAAATTATATTGTGGAGAATCTGATTAAGGGGCTGGACGGCAGTTCTTTGGAAATGGTGGAGAATCGAAAGGGAGAGGAAGTGGTTCTCCGGATTACCAGAGGAGAGGTAGTGATTCCCGGGTCTGAAGTGGGAGATGTAGCGGAAATGTTGCAGATTCCCGCGCGCTAATGAGACGGGACGGAGAAGACTTGAGAGCATTAGTCGAACTTAAAGCAGTGGAGAGATTGATATCTTCCTTACGAGGATTCTATATGGAGGCAGTGGATTCCTTTATTTCCCAGCATGAAAGCGGAGATTGCCGGAAAAAGAAGGCCTTTGGTGATTGACTTACGAGGAAATCCGGGAGGCGATGTGGAGGCGGCTACCAAGCTCTTGGACTACTTCCTACCGGATCAATTACAGAAGCCGAAGAGAAAAGACAGCGTTTCCGTATCGGGGAGTGAGGGACAAAGCAATGCTTCCCTATCGGGCAACGAGAGACAAGGCAATGCTTCCCTATCGGGGAATGAGGGACAAAGTAGTATCCCTATCGGGACAACAAGGGACAAAGCATTGCTGAAGAAGCTGGCGGCGCAGAAGGCAGTGTGAAGGTAATGGTAGTACACAAGCACAGGCAGAGGAAAGTAGAAGATCTTCTACATCTGTACTGGAAGTGACTCCCAATCCTGACCGTCAGTTTGAGAAGAACAAAACTCTTCTCCTCTATACGGAAAACAAGTGGGGGAAGGGAAAGGAATGGTATGCTAAGGATGGCCATGAGGTGGATATTCCCATTATCATTTTAATGAATCAAAACTCCGCTTCCGCCTCGGAGCTTTTTGCAGGAACCATGCAGGATTATGACAGAGCATGGGTATTCGGAACCATTTCCTATGGAAAGGGAATTGTACAGACGGTTCGGAGTTTTCCTGACGGATCCGCCGTGGAATTTACCACCCACTACTACTTTACTCCGGCCGGGCGAAACATCCACAAGAAGGGGATCACACCGGATCTTACGGTGGAAATGCCGGAAGCGGATCAGTTTAGCTATCTTCGGGACAGAACAAAAGACCTGCAATTAAGAAAAGCAGCAGAGAGTCTTTATATTAATTTTATACACGATAAAACACACCCATGATATACTCAAGTCATCAAAAAGACAGACAGTAATGGATGGTGACGCATGGTATTTTTTATCGTTAATCCCCGAGCAGGACAGGGAATGGGGTTAAAGCTTTGGGAGAAAATGAAGGAAGAGGGAAAGTCTTTGTTGGGAGAAGAAGGCTTTTCCGTTTTCTTTACGGAAAAACAAGGAGATGCCAAGCTTTTTGCCAGAGAAATTACTCGTGGTATGCATAGGGAACATGCAGAAGAGATTAGTCGAAGTATAGAAGCAGCCGCTCAAGAAGAACAGGCTGAAGCAGCCGGAGAAAAAGTGCAGGAATCCCCGGCATTGAAAAGGAAAGTGGAAGAGAGAATTGTGGTTATCGGCGGTACCGGAACCTTGAATGAGGTCATTGACGGAGCGATGCTGGACAACAGTTCTTGCTTGATTTCCTTTTTGCCGGTACATAGAGACAATGACTTTGCCAGAGCCTTACATAAGGGCTATAAGATTCCGGAAAGCCTGGCAAGCCTTTTTGCCAAAGAAGAGCGGAAGGTGGACTACGGTATTGTAGAGGGAGAAAGAGGACATCGGCGCTTTGTGGTCAGCGCAGGACTGGGCTTTGATGCCGCCATTTTGCAGGAGCTTTTAAGTATGGGCTGCAGCATTTGCCCCAAGGAAAAACAGCGTATTCGCTCTAAATCCCTGTCTTATTTCTATGCTTTTTTCAAGGAATTAAAGCGGGCAAAGAAACTAAAGGGAAGCATTCTTTTGGATGGAGAGGAACGGGTAGAATTTAATCATATCCTCTTTTTGTCCATTCATAACCATCCCTATGAGTCCGGCTATGCTTTAGGGAAGCGGAGCCTCCGGAGAGGACGGATTTTTAGACCTCTGCCTGGTGAGCACGAAGAAAAAGCTTCGGCTCTTTTGGATTATGTTTACCGCATTATTTGGATGGCACAAGAGTCTTCCGGGAGTGCATTGCTATCGATTTAAGAAGGTAGAGATACATTTGGAGCAGGAAATGGCCTTCCATGTGGACGGAGAGTCCTTGGGAAAGGAAAAGGATGTATCCATTTCCTGTATGCCTAGAAGAGCTTCAGATTCAGATTTGAGAATAGGATCACTATTGATTGGCTCAGTGATAGAGAGAATTTGCATTTACAGAGGACTTGCTTGGCATATGAGGACTTGCTTTTCTCGAAGGATTGGCTAAGAGTATAGAAGCCGGGACTTTTCCGTAGCGCTTGCAAGATGAGGATGAAATAATGAGAGTAGGACTTGGTTATGATGTGCATAGACTGGTGGAAGGCAGAGATTTAATTCTTGCCGGAGTGAAGATTCCCTATGAAAAGGGACTTCTGGGTCATTCCGATGCGGATGTGGTTTTTACACGCCTTTAGACGGACGCCATCCTGGGGGCGGTAGCTTTTAGGGGATATCGGCCGTCATTTTTCCGGATACGGATGAGCGGTATAAGGGCATTTCTTCCCTCCTTCTTTTGGAAAAGGCCTATGCCTTGGTGAAAGAAAAAGGCTATCGCCTGGGGAATGCGGACATTTGCATCCTATTAGAAAGACCCAAGGTAAAAAGCTATATTCCGGAGATGGAAGAAACTATTGCCAAGGCGCTTTCCTGCGATAAGGGAAAGATTTCCGAGAAAGCCACCACAGAAGAAGGACTGGGCTTCACAGGAAGTGGTGAAGGCATTGCCGCAAAAGCCATTGTCCTTTTGGAAGAAATGTAGTTTCATCACAAATTGAACACAATCTTTCAGTAAGATAAAGAGATGTTTTTGGACAGAAAATGCGTATTAAGGGGGGAGTATAGATGAAACGAGTGCTAGGAATTATCTTTTCGGCATTGCTTTTCGGAGTGATTGCCGGAGGAAGTATGGTGGGGATTAACTATCTTGCCCAGTCCAACGGAATCTATCACATTTTGGCAGAGGGAGAGCTTTCTCAGAGCGTAGAAGCCGAAGCAAAGGAAGAAAAGGCTGCACAGCCCAAGGATGAGCAGGAAAAGAAAAGCAGTGCCTCTGATTTAAAAGAAGAGAAGACTGTTGTTCAGTCAAGGGCCGGTTCTGTCAGTCAGGTGGCCAAGGAGGCTATGCCCTCCGTTGTAGCCATCACCAATATGATGCGTTATCAGGAAAACGGTTTCTCTATCTTCAGGTGATATTCAGAGGAAACCGAGTATCCTGCAGCGGTTCCAGTGTGATTGTGGGGAAAATGAAACAGAGCTTCTGATTGCGACCAATAAACCATGTGATTCAGGATTCCAATTCCTAAGCGTAAGTTTTATCGACGACAGCACCGTGAATGCTCAGGTGAAGGGACAGATGCCACAGTGGATTTAGCCCTTGGTATCTGTGAAAGTTGACTCAGATCTTTCTCCGGAAACCAGAGAGCAGATTAAAGGTCATCGAAATCGGTTCCTCGATGCGATGGAGGTGGGAGATCGGTGGTTGCTATCGGAAATGCTTTTAGGCCTGCCAGTCCGTTACCACGGAATCATTTCCGCAAAGGATAGAGATGTGAAACCAAGGACGGTACCGCAGAAGGTCTTTTACAAACCGATGCTGCCATTAATCCAGAATTCAGCGGAGCCCTCCTGAATATGCAGGGAGAGCTGATTGGGATCAATGTGGCAAAGTATTCCGACTACGGATGTAGAGGGTATAGGGCTATTCCATTCCGATCCTCCAAGGCGGAAAGTATTTTGAAATCCTCTCCACTCTGGCGACCAGAGAGGACGTACCAAAAGGATCGGGCAGGGGTCGTCTGGGTGTGGGTAAAAGAATATTGATGCCCAGACCGCTACGAAAGCTTTGATATGCCTAAGGGTGTATATATCTTTAAAATTTTAGAGGATACCGGAGCAAATAACAGCGAGCTCCAGGAAAGAGACATTGTAACCAAGCTGGACGGACAGGGTATTGCTACCACTGCGGATCTTAAATCTTTGCTCCAAGTATCGCATCGGAGAAGTGACACTGACCGTAATGCGTCAGGACGGTAGCGGTAAGTACAACGAGTTCAGGTTCATGTTACCTTGGGAAAGGCCAATAATACGGACTACGGAACAGGAAGCGGTTCTTCAGGAAATCAAAAGCGCGGAAACAATTCTCAGGAGGAAATTCCACAGGAGAATCCGGAAGGAAGCGGAGGGGATACAGCTCCATCTGAAGAGCAACAGGGAAGCTCTCAGAAGAGGATGAACTGTATAAGCAGTTTTAAAGGATTTCTTTAATGGGTATAAGAGATAAGGTTTTTCGTATAAACGGCAGAACAGTAAAAGTATCGGTAGATGAGGCATAAAAGGAAAAGGGCTATAGAAAAGTGATAGACAGAGACCTTTTCTATGCCCTTTTTTCTTGACTTTTCTGATTAGAGAGATATACTTTAATTACTAAACTATACAATTATATATAATAAATTGTACAAAAAAATAACATGAGGATATATCAATGAGTGAGGATTTAAGAGAATTATTTGGGCGATATGGTGGAGTGATGAAGACGTCGGAACTTCGAGAAGCAGGATTATATTACAAGAAAATTCAAAAATCTTCTGGAGCAAGATAAGATAGAGCAAATTAGAAGAGGTTATTACCAATACACCCAGGAGAACAGCTTTTCAGAAATCCCTATTTTAAAAGCGTTGTTTCCTGATGGAGTTCTATGTATGGAATCGGCATTAGACTATTATGGATATACAGATAAAACACCTTCTGCCTGGCATCTGGCCATAGATAGTAAGACTGGTCGAACAAGATTTCATATATCTTATCCAATAGTTAAAGCCCATTTTCTCAGAACTAATCGTTACCTTCTTGGGATAGAGAAGTAGAGATAGACTGGAATAATTATGCGAATTTATGACAGAGAACGAACAATTTGCGATTTATTGTTTCACCGTAATAAGTTGGATGCAGAGATTTTCAATACTGCCATTCATCGTTATATTGCAGAACAAAAAAAACATGAAGCAAGATTGATGAAATATGCGAAGCTTCTTCGCGTTGAGAAAAAGATAAAGGAGGTACTGGGGATATGGCTGTCAAAAATACCATAGCTTCTATTTTGACAAGGCTAAAGGAGTCAGTCAAGACAAAGAGATATTGATACTAAGGGATCTTCATGGAAGCTTGGCTTGAATATAGAACAAAGTATATTTAAATGTCTTTGTAATGTTGTTACAGATAATAACTATATATTACCTTGGAGGAGTTTAGGTACTTGGAACGAGATATCAGTGGATAAAAATATCCGCATGAGACGAATTTCATAGGGAAAATACTTGCAGAAGCTGTGAGAAAAACACTAATCATAGAGACAGGAGTGAATAAAAGATGCTTTCAGAAGATTTCTATTTTTAAAGATAATATCTTTCTACTAAAACAGTGGAGACATTTGAACCTGCTGGAAAAAACAAATCTAAGTTTTGAGGAAGCAATTCAAGATTAGTCTATTTTTGGAGACGATTTATGTCAAAGTATATGTTAGAAAACAAATATATACTAAGAACTGGAATTGTGAACATGTTTAGCATGGGAAGATGTGAAGTAATAAGATAAATATTAGGAATAACTGCGAGCAACTTTTACATCCAAAGAAAGGTTTAAAATAATATTTTTCCAATATTCGTACTGAATTAAGTTATAATATAATAAATTAAGGAGTAAGAAGCGTATGAATCAGTTTTGTTGAAAATCCTCATATAGATGTTTATACAAATATCAAAGGCTGATGGAGCAAGCACGACATGATGTAGCAAAGAAAGTTAATAATATATTGGTAAAAACATATTGGGAAATAGGAAGGATTATCATAGTAGATGAACAGGGACATGCGGACAGAGCTGAATATGGAAAGCGTTTAATAGCAGATTTATCTAAGAAACTTACAAAAGAATACGGTAAGGGATTTTCAAAATCAAACCTGTTCTATATGAGGAGTTTTTATTTGACATATCCAATTTTCAGACGCTGTCTGGAAAATTAACTAGGTCACATTATTTAGAGCTTTTATCTATAGAAGATAATGACAAGCGTAGCTTTTATGAGAAAGAAACAGAGAATGCTAATTGGTCTGTAAGAGAACTAAAACGTCAAATAAATACTTCTTTATTTGAGAGATTATTGTTATCCGGTGGCGATGATAATAAAAAGAAACTATTAGATTTTAGCACTAAGAGGAAATGAAATAACCGATCCTATTGATGTAATAAAAGGTCATATGTATTTGAATTTTTGCAGGGATGACCTGATGAAAAAGCCCATTATGGAGAGTGATTTGAGAAAAGCACTTATAACTCACATAGAACACTGCTGGAACTTGTGAGTTTGTATGTTGGATGCAACAAAAGGAATAACCTGGCAGTATTCACTCTATGTTGATGGTATTTTATAATAAAGAAATTCTAAGAGCTATGTGCTCATTGGATTAAAGACACTATGAAAGCATGCCGGGCAGTTGGACAGCTCAATAGTATCTTAATTGCTATAGGCTGAGGTTAATGATGAGAATGGATAAGTAGACCCTATTGGAATTATTCTTTGTGCAAGTAAGGATAGCATACAGCCAGAATATGCACTTGGTGAATTTATCAGACAAATGTTTGCATCTAAAATACATTTATATATTTCCTGACCAAAGGGAACAGCTGGCAGAACAAGGTAGAAAGGTGGTAAGAATATAAGCAAAATAAAAATACAGCAATAAGCTCGGAAAAAGCAGTTAGAGTATGAATTCATGGTTTTGTTGAAATTGTGAATGACAGATTTGGATAGACTAATTATATATTCCTCGCATTTCCCCGATTATTTCCCCTCCTTTCTTGACGAACAGCGGGAAAGACTATACACTAAAACCATATTTTGTCCTCATTTATGAGAAGATTGTCTTTGTAGAAAGGAAGCAAAGCTATGAAAATTTATAATACCATGTCGAAGCAAAGAAGGAGTTTTGTCCCATTGAAGAGGAAAGATTCGGATGTATGTCTGCGGCCCCACGGTTTATAATTTAATTCATATCAGATACCCTTGCAGTGATATGAAACACCTTCCGTCGTTTTATGGAATACAAGGGCTATAAGGTGTGCTATGTTTCCAACTACACGGATGTGGATGATAAGATTATTAAGACTGCCATGGATGAAGGTACAGATTGCTCTGCAATTACTGAGCGCTACATTTCCGAAGTGGAAAAGGATATGGCGGACTTAAACATTATAGGCCAGTGCCCATCCCAAGGCTACCGAGGGAAATTGATGGCATGGTAAATCTGAGTTCGATGGCTGGTGAAGAAGGATTTTGCTTATCCTGTAGATGGTGCAGTGTATTACGATACCTGCAGCATTTTCTCCTCCTACGGAAAGCTTTCTCATATAGAATATGGAGGATCTTCGTTCCGAGTCTTCCCGTGGAGTTGAAGGTTTCCGGAGAAGAGAAAGAAAAGCCAGACTTCGTGCTTTTGGAGCCGAAGAAGATGGGAGAGCCCTACTGGAATTCTCCCTGGAGTGAGGGGCGTCCCGGCTGGCATACCGAGTGCTGTGTTATGGCTCCCAAGTATTGCGGAGGAGCTTTGAGATATCCATGCCAGCGGAGGGACCTTGTCTTCCCCCACCATGAAAATGAAATTGCCCAGTACAGAGGCGGCTCACGGAGAGCAGTTTGCCCGCTATTGGATGCACAATGCGGCTATCAACATTGACAATGAAGAAGATGTCCAAGTCTTTGGGAAATTTCTTTACCGTAAGAGATGTAACCTCCCAGTTTGACCCTATGGTGCTTCGTTTCTATATGCTTTCCGCTCATTACCGCAGTCCCCTTAACTTTTCCAAGGACTTAATGGAAGCGGCAAAGAACTCCTTAGGAAGAATTCTTACCGCTATCTGGCGGTTACAGGATTTGCTTCCTAGACTGGAGGAGAAAGCCTTGCAAGGAGAGGAAAATGCAAAAACTGCCAAAAGCTATGAAACAATCTTCTCCGAGAAGATGGAAGACGACTTAAATACAGCGGATGCCATTACTCAGGTTTTTGAGCTGGTGCGTCTTGCCAATGCCACTGTAGAGGAGCATTCCTCCAAGGCATACGGAGAAGCCCTTTTACAGAAGCTGGAAAGATTGATGGCAGTGCTTGGTATTCGTACCGAGGAAGAGGAAGGAAGGAGGCTTGAGTGCAAGGGTGAGGCTTTTGATTTCTCTCAAGACAGGACACCAGAAGAATAAGGACTTTTGCCGAGCGGACCGAGTTCGTGATGAGCTTTTGGCAGTGGGTATTCAGTTAAAAGGATACAAGAAACGGTGTGGAATGGCAGAAGGTTAAAGGCGGAATGCTTCATGGTGGAGGAGCTTTTTGGAGAAACTTTATCCCTTGAAAAGCAAGGTATTTCTAAGCAAGATAATTCCGCACAAGGTGTTTCCGGCGGTATTCCGGACTTATCGCTTTGGCTTTTAGCTATGTGGGGATTCCATCTATGATTTTTCGGGTGCGGGATTATCTTTTGCGAGAAGGTATCAGGTAAACCTGAATCAGGTAAACAGTAGGGAAAACCAAGCTGTGTTTTGTGCCAAGGCGCAGTCGGACTTGATGGGCTTCCTGATGGGAGAAAAGCTCTTAACGGAAGAGGAGCTATCCCTCTATCGAAGAGCCAGAAACCATAAGTCTCAAAGCCACTCCAAGAATTCCAGCATTTCGGATTATCGAAGAGCCACCGGATTTGAGGCTCTTTTAAGGTTATCTTTATTATTACTGGAAAGATTTCCAGGTTAATTCGTTTGGTGGAGCAAGGGCTTAGAGCATTTGCTGGCGCAGAGAGAGACAAGGCATAAAGCAAAATGAGAAAGAAAGCTATAAAAAAGCTATAAAAAGAAAGCTATAAAAAAGCTATACAAAAAAGCAGAGATATAAGAACGAGATCCTAGAGAAGACAGATCTAAAAGAAGACAGCTCTAAAAGAAGACAGATCTGAAAGAAGACAGATCTAAAGAAGACAGATCAAAGAAAGACGAGCTCTAAGAAGACGAGCTCTAAGAGTCTTAGAGCATGGAAGCAGGAAGAGGAAGAGAATGAGAGGAGAAGAGAGGTGTATACCCTAATCAGGCAGAAATCCGGTGCTGGAGGCCTTTCGTGCCGGAAAGACCATTGACCGCCTGTTTATTCAGGATGGTTTAAAGGACTGACCCCTATTTTAAGTATTCTTAGAGGCGAAGAAGCAGGATGCGGTGATTGATTTTGTGAGAGAAATCCCGTTTGGACAGGATGTCCTCGGAGAAATGCATCAGGGGGTTTATTGCCTATCTTTCCGCCTATGAATATGCTCCTAGAGGACTTGCTCCAAGAGTGGCAAAGGATAGGGAGAAGCACCGTTTTTCTTCCTATCAGACGGTATTGGTCCTCGCCAACCTGGGGGCCATGGTTACGTACCGCCAATCTGGCGGGTGCTCATGGGAGTAATCATTCCGAAAAGAAGAGCAGTGGGATTAACCGCAACAGTAGCCAGAACCAGTGCAGGAGCGCTGAACTATACCAAGGTTTGCAAGGTTACCAACTTAGTGCAAACTATGGAGGAGCTGAAGAAGGAAGGCATGTGGTTTTGTCTGCGGAGATATGAAGGGAGAAAGCATGTATAAGCTGAACACTGACAGGCTCTATCGGACTGGTGCTGAAATGAAGGAAGGAGTATCCCGCTTGGTGAAGAGCTGTGATATGCGAAGCCTATCCCCATGGAAGGAGAGCTGGATTCTTCGATGCTTCCGTAGCCTGCAGGTTTTGGCTTATGAAGATTGTAAGACAAAGGCTGTTACAAAATGGATAAGTCTTGGAAAATTCAAGAAAAGCTTTGGTTTTTTGCCCTCCTCATCTTTGCGGGGGCTTTTATGAGTGGATACACTTACAGCCTGAGGGCAGGTTTTTCGCTCAATACTCGGACCGCATAAGCCTTGGATGATGATGCTGTCCGTTGGAAAAGGAAACTGGGGGAGGGCTTTGTACTCCCTTCTGGCACCTTTTAGCGCCTATCTTTTCCGGTGTGGGATTATCGGGTACCTTAGACAGAAAAATATGTGGAGAAGAGATTAAAAACCAAAGAGTCTAGAAGCCAAGGTACAGAACTCAATTCCATGACAAGGAAAATAGTATCCACAGGGTACAGAAGCAGAGAGGTAAAACTGTGCCGGTAGCAATCCGGAGAAGTATTGAAGAAAAAGCTCCTCTTGTTTGAGGCTTTGATTTGTTTTCTTGCTGGGAATCATGCCCGCCTCCTGGCCGGACCAGATTTTGCAAGCAGTCTAAGATTTTTATCTGTGCCATACCAATTTAGCATTTTTCCGAAGGCCGGAGGAATTCCAGTGCAAGCACCTGTCTGCACCAGCCCATATCCGACAAATGGGATGTCATCTTACAGAGCTATATTCTTTCATAATGAGGAATCCCGGAAAATGGCAAAAAGTCATGGACTTATGTTGGTGGCATTTTCTTTGGGCGTTTTGACCGCAGTGCTTTTGGCAAAGTTTTTCGGACTATATAGCATTTTTGCTGTGACTGCTTTGCACCTATGGACTAGACTCGTAAAAGCGAAGTTGAGATATATAAATTTCAGAACATACATTTTGGAACTGAGGAGCGGGAGAAAACTTAGCGCGATAAAATAGAGTAGAGAAATAAAGAGATTAGTTTTAAGATTGGTGCAGTAAGCTTATAAGCGGAAGTTTAGAGAAAATCTAGCGGTAACAGTAGACTTATGCAGTAGGAGTAAGTATGGAACTTAGTAAGGAAAGAAAAACTTGGGAAATTGACGGAAAAACCGCTCTCTTTGGGCTGTTGGGCAGTCCGGTGGGCATAGTCTTTCCCTGCATGCATAATAGGGCCTTTCGCCTTCTGGGGATCGATGCCTCTACCAGCTTTTGACTTAAAGCAGGAGGTTTGTAGCAGAGCTCTTCCTCTTTTTCGGAGAAATGAAGCTTCAGGGCTGCAATCTTGCCATGCCTTGGAAGGAAGCGGTTATTCCCATTGTGACAGAATTTCCAAAGAGGCAAGTCTTGCCCATTCCGTAAATACATTGGTGTTTTTAGAAAATGGAGAAATCGAAGGACATAGCACCGATGGCAAGGGATTTTTCCGAGGATTGGAAACAAAGGGCATTGCCTTAAAGGGGAAGAAGCTAAGCCTTTTGGGCTTAGGAGGAGCAGGGAAGGCTATTCTAAGCTACGGAATCGGAACGGAACTTTTGGAAATTGAGGTTTTGGTTAGGGAGGAAAGCAAAGCGAAGTATGAAGATTTTGTGGAGCGATGCGAAATGGAAAGTGGACGGAATATTTCTTTAAAAAGCCTTGAAAAGTTTGGAAGAATCATGTAAGAGCTGTGATATTTTGGTCAATGCCAGCTCTGTAGGGATGAAAGAGCATCGTTCTCTGCTGGAAGATAGCAGCTTACTAAGAGAAGGAATCTTTGTTGCCGATTGCATTTATCATCCTTTGGAAACCAAGCTTTTGCAGCAGGCTAGAGAACGAGCTTTACAGTATATGAACGGCCTGCCTATGCTCTTTTATCAGAGGCGGAATCCTTTCGACTGGACAGGAAAAGCTTTCGGAGGCGGAGTCTATGCCCTTTTGGAGGTCAAAAGGTCAAAGAAAGAAGGATAGAGAGTGAAAACAGTTGTGTGCTTTTCTGCGGTATAGCTTTGTGCCGGGGCACGCTCTCTGCTAGCATCGCCTCGTAGGGGTGACTAAGGCGAAAAACTTCAGTGCCTTCGTTTTTCGCAAGTACCCACGGGCTCAGATTACCCCGAGTTCCCGAAAACTATACTGCGGAAAAGCCTACAGATTACTTTTTGTTTTACATTCTATCCTTCTCCACCTAAAACATTAAACCGCTCTATGCCCTTGATTCATAAGGGCATAAGAGCGGTTTTTCTTATATCATACTATGCGACTTTAATCTGCATAATCTCCAGAATAAGCAACCATGTTAAACCATAGTAGCTGACTACGCCCACCAGGTCGTTGATGGTGGTAATCAATGGGCCGGAGGCTGCCGCCGGGTCCACACCAATCTTCTTAAAGAAGATGGGGACGATGGTTCCCTAAGGAGGAGATCGCCATGGCAAAAAGCAGGGAGATGCCGATACAGAGGGAGATTCCCACCGCTACATGGAGGGGCATGTGCTTAAAGAAGTAGATATAAGCGCCGATTCCCACCAGGGAGAAGAAGCCCAGAACCAAACCGTTGATGCCGCCGATACTCATTTCCTTGGCAATAAGCTTTAATTTATCCCCTGCCTTTAGTTGTTCATCCATTAAGACACGGATGGTTACTGCAAGGGACTGGGTTCCTACATTTCCCGCCATGTCCAAAATCAAGGACTGGAAGGCCATGACGATGGTTAGCTGTGCTACTACGGTTTCAAAAAGTCCAACCACAGTGGAAACCAAAAGACCTAAGAAAAGAAGCATAATCAGCCAGGGAAGACGCTTCTTCACACTATCCATAACCGGCTCATTTAAATCTTCTTCAGCAGAAAGACCTCCCAACTTAGCGTAGTCTTCCGCCATCTCATCATCGGAAACCTCTAAGATATCCTGGGCAGTAATCACACCAAGGATTTCCTTATTATCTCCAAGGACAGGAATGGAGTTTTCAGAATAGGCCTTAATCTTTTCCAAGCAATCCTCAATCCGCTCATCCGCATAAACGAAGGGGTAGGCGGTTTCGGTAATGTCCTCCAGCTTCGTATCCTTTCGGGCAATGATGATATCCTTTAAATCCACTGCACCGTAATAGGAGTCATTTTCATCCACCACATAGGGTGGAAATGTTGTCGTGCTCCGCTGCCTGTTCAATTAAGGAACGCATAGCTCCACGAATGTCCAAATGGATTTCTAAAGACACGAAATTCGTAGTCATACGAGAACCGATTAAGTCCTCGCTATAGGACGCCAAAGACTGTAATTCAGTTCGGTCTTCCACCGGCATGTGGGAAAACCAGGTTGTCTTACTTTCATCACTGGTTTCCTCTAATAAGTCTACCGCATCATCCGGCTCCATCTCTACCAGAATCTCTGCAGCTTTTTTGGGCTCCATTTCTTCCAGATATTGGTCAGCATCCTCTGCGTACTCCATCATTTCCGCAAGGCTGTCCATATCCAGTAAGGAATAGAAAATCTCTCTTTCTTCTTTTGTCAGTTCCGGAAGACAGGCAGCCATATCGTTGGCATGGTAGTCTTCCAAACGCTCTTTCTTAATAGCGGGCTCATCCGGTCCCCGCAAAATATCCAGAATTTCCTTTTGGTAATCCTGTAAAACTCTCTCTTCTTCGTTCATGTAAGCTCCTTCCCAAAAAATCATGGACACAGGGAAAAGAACTTATGATATTTTCACGAGTTATCCGTTTAGAAGGAAGGATTTATAGAAATTTACAAATCCTCTTATGGAAATATCATAAGTACTAGGATCAGTCATCGTCACCGCTTTTCAGTTTTGCATTTTCCTTCCTTTCTCTTGAGATTTTAGCTAGTAAAAACTCACGTAAGCCTGTAAGTGTATCACGGAGAGAGCAAGGCAGGAGCAATGGCTCAGGAAGAAAAAGTAGAAGTTCTATATGGGGTGGAAAGCAAGATATATTCCTGAGAAGTCAATAGAATATTCCTGGCATGTCAACAGAAAGTATCTTGTAATAGAGTCGAATAGAAGTTATAGTATTGAATATAAAAGCCTTTTAGGGCAATGAAATTCAATGAAGGAGAAAGCTTATGGAAATCCAAAGAGATAGCTATTTAAAACAGCTTATATCCTATCGCTTTGACGGTTTGGTTAAAGTGATTACCGGAATCAGACGATGCGGAAAGTCCTAGTTGCTGAAGAAGCTATATAAAGATTATTTGTTGAATCATCAGGTGAAGGAAGAGCAGATTATCAGCATTGAGCTGGACTTAGCGAAAGACATTCAATTTAGGGATCCTCTCCGCTATAGTTCCTTTGTCAGAGAGAAGCTTTCCGGAACAACAGAGGAACACTACCTTTTTATTGATGAAATTCAGATTTCCGATGAAGTCCCGAATCCCTACAATCCGGAGGGAAAGAAGATTAGCTTTTATGATGCCTTAAATGATTTACGCTCCATTCCGAATCTGGATGTCTATGTGACGGGAAGTAATTCCAAGATGCTTTCCAGTGATATTCTTACGGAGTTTCGCGGGAGAAGCGATGAAATTCGTATCCACCCTCAAGCTTCTTAGAGATACTATTCCGCAGTGGGAGGAGATAAAAATGAAGCCTTTGACGACTATGCTTTTTATGGAGGGATGCCTTTAATCTTATCCAGGCCAAATGACGGTGCAAAGATGAATTACCTAAAATCCCTCTTTTCGGAGGTGTATATTAAGGATATCGTGGAAAGAAAAAGATAGAAGCAGCAGGATATCTTAGAGCAGATTTTGGATCGCTCTGTTCTTCCATAGGCCTCTTACAGATCCAGCTGAAACTGGCCAACTGCTGCAATCAAGCAAGGCATTTCCGTCTCCCAGAGCACTATTCGAGGCGTATATCGGACATTTTGGAGGATGCCTTTCTCTTCTCGGAAAGCAAACGCTATGATGTGAAGGGAAAAGCCTACTTGGACTCACCAAATAAATATTACAGTGAAGATATCGGTTTACGAAATGCCAGAATCGGTTTTCGGCAGCAGGAGATGACTCCATATCATGGAAAAATATTCTCTATAACGAATTGATGGTAAGACAGTTTTTCACGTGGATGTGGGAGTAGTATATGCCAGAGAAAAAGAACGAAAAGGAGAATTCCAGTTCGGACGGCTCGTGGATTGACTTTGTGGTAAATTCCGGGAAGAGAACCTATATTCAATCCGCTTACGCTATGCCTACAGAAGAAAGAAAGACGGAGATGGAGCTTAGACCGTTTTTCCTAACCAAGGAGTCCTAAAATCGTGGTATGGAAAGAAGGAGGAAAACGTTGGTATGATGATTATGGCGTTTTACATATCAATCTGAGTTGACTTCCTCTTGGATAAGGCAGTGATTTGAGATTTCTTTCTGCTTTTGCTACTAGTAGGCGAGTGATTTCATCAGGAATTTCATAAAAATTACCGTTTTTGAAGATGTAGAGATAATAGAAGATGAAAAATCCGAGGATCGAGAGAGAGTCCCTATTTTTATCTTTTTCTTGACAGTTTAAACATAAATGCTATAGTTCAGACAATCATCTACCAGGTTGTAGAAGGATGTGCTGGGACGTCATTGGTAACTCATGCTCAGATAGCGTTTTCTGTTACAGTATGCTTCATACTTTTTAATTCTTTTTGCTCAATTCCCAATCTTTCTCAATATAAAAGCTAGTAATTAAAAAGTAAACGTTCCTTGCTTGCTCTAACACGATGAGGAATCTCTCGTCTATAAAAAGGAGATTACATCTGACTCGTCCTCTATACATTTCTTCCCGAGTACAGAAATTTTTCCTGCAATTCTTTTCAATGGAACATTCGTAATTCTCAATGATTCTTTTTAACCCAATTTAGCCTTTCGCTTCTGCGCAAGTCAGGAATTCGATCATTAGGATCATTAGAATTATGTTTTAAGTCAACATGGGTCATATGTGTGAAACCGTATTCCCATTCTCAGTCCATAGAGCATTCGTCATGCTAATACTCTCCATCCTTTAAAACAGGAAGATTTTCTATGAGTTGAGGCTTGAAAATTTCGTCACACAACTATTTAAGTAATTATTCCAATCAGCTAAATTTTTGCATTCAATAATCTCAGGAAGACATTCTTTTTAAGAGTCTTTAGTGCATTGCATAATATATAGCCTCCTTTGTAAGTCAATAAAAACAAATTAAACTTCTGTTCTAGCTGGGATGTTGATTTTCTATTGAATAACCAGTTCTGTTCTGAAGAAACCTTACAAGCTCCAACTTTTGATTTGCTTGGATTTGAGAATATCTCTATTGTGATATCCTACAGCACCTATTAATAAATCAGCCAATTGTAAAATAGGAAGTTCTGAGAATTTACATTGCATTCTAACATTTACTTTGGTCAAAATCGTGATATTTTTCATTACATAAAGCTCTTTTTAAATTTCTTATTTTATGCTACCTTTGCTACAACTCTCTTATCCATGTAAATATAGCTTTCCTGATTGTGTATCTACAGATTAATCAAAGCAGTAATAATACATTTTTATAATAAAAATTCATTATGAGTTTGTCGAATAGTTCATGATTTAATTTTGTTTTATCGACAACTACCGCTCTAAATTGTAAATCAGGTGTATTCAAAATAAATCTATCAAATTTTTAAAAATACTCCAAATTACAAAATTATGAGACTTTATTCATTTAATTTCCGCCATTTTGGGAATGTTCATTTCTTCTTTAATGTGAAATATTTTATCTATAATTTGTTTTCTTCAGGTTTAGGACGCTATTCCACCAATAACCATCACTTTCTCTTTATCATGCTCTAAATAATAGGTTTCATCACAATATATGTTATATTTTTCCATTTTTCACCTTTATTTTGTTGAACTATTGTGTAGAATCATACTGCATATCTCAGTTTCTTAACAACGAAAAATAACTAAAAAGGATATCATTTTCGTAATTACCCAAATCCTATATTGTATTTATTAGACAAATGAGATTCAGATATGTTATCAGGAGTTTGCACTACTAAAAAGTACCAAGGCCCAATGAGAGAGGCAAAGAGTGAGACATTCTATTAGAGAATTACAGAAAAAGCCCTCAAAGAGGAATAGGAAGGAATGAAAAAGGTAGGGAAGGAAAATTATGCCAGCTAGACAAAGGTGGCCACAATTAGTGGGACTGTTGGCGGGAACATGGTAGAGATTGATGATTAAGAAAGTCTTCAACAGATCCAGGGGTATCTACAATCTGCTTTTGGGTTTGGTTTATAAATATGTCCTACAATGAGTAGAAAGGAGTAGGGAAGATGGCAAAGGAAGAGCTTCCCTTAAGAAGAGAAAACTAACTTGGAGATTACTATTGAGGCTCTGCGTGAAAGTGGAACAACTAAAATGCACAATAAAAGCTATTCCTCATTTTGCTGAATTACTAAAAGATAGAAGATGGAAGATATTTATGAGAATGAGACATCTGAAGAAGATGTTGCAGCCGGAAGGACTACTTGCCTGCAATTGGGGAGCACTAAAAGAGATAAAGAGATAGTATGGCATGACTTGGCTACTTTTACAGATAAATGGTGTGCAAAAGTCTATAGAGGGCGTATTAAAATGTAATACCATCCCTCTTTTTGTCAGAAATACTTCCGTTGAAAAATTTCTGCTTAATAAGAATGAGAGGCACTGTGGAGGAATGGCTAATCGAAAAGAAAGGATTCCTTTACATGCTTTTCTGAAAAACAAAAGAGTTAAAATAAAAATGCATTTTGCAGAAAAACTTTTATATTATAATTTTTCTAAAAAGGCCGATATTGTAGTGTGAGAAAAGAAAAGGGTATTTATTTAGTACTTTCTCGGACGGCAATACAGTCATTTTCTGGAAGAAATTTCGGAAAATCCCGTGAAACCCTAAGAGAATAGAGAGAGAGGATGACAAATAGAAGTACTTCGCAAAAAGAAAGATAGAGTCGTGCAAAAAGTTGGAAGGCTAAAGCTTTCCATGCTATGAGTGCTCTGCCTTATTTTAACAAGGTTCTCATGGATTGGTGCTATCTGCGGATGCTAGGAAGAACAGGAGGTTCTTCAGAAAACAAAAGTGTTTAGAAGGGTAATCAGGTGAATATTCGCCTGAGAGGAGAGACTTACAGGCGCAGAGGAAACTTTGCAGACCGAAAAGCCTTATGATGCTATGTCCGTTTCAAGCCCTGCTGCTGAAAATACCGCCTATGATGGATCGATATAGAAAGATTTTTCATGACGCGGAGATTTATGAAAATCCACTGGAAAAATCGAAGCAGGGCTGGAAGCCGAGCTCTTTCTTTAGACGGAAATGTGCATGTCTTTGTAGAAAAGCAAGAAGAGATAATCAGGAAAAGGAAGTACAGAAAAAGAAGAAGGACAGCCTTTTTGCTTTTCGATACTGAAAGTGATTTCCGTAAAAATTCAGAGACTTTATCCGGAGTTAGGCAATACGTAACTGAA
>BNJS01001783.1_pt1 | contig 83061 bp, 126 predicted proteins | sample 8540461 | NCBI WGS metagenome assembly BNJS01 (sample SAMD00202454, study PRJDB9452) | human saliva metagenome | isolation source: human saliva | place: Japan
AAAACTGGATTTTTCATCCAGATAATTATTTTTCTAAACAATTTTACTTACTATTTATCACTTTTTACTGTAATATTCTTCTATCTCATCCATCTTGGAATTTTTTTAATTTTATCCCATAGTAATTTTCATAACTTTTCAAAAATTTTAATTTCCACATTGCTGATTCTTCTCTAGTTTTTAGGATTTTTGCCAGACAGTATGCTCTACAGCCGATATAAAAATCTTCAAGTTTTTCAAACATTGGAAATGAATTTTTTCGCTATACCACACTCCTGGTCTTATTTTATGGACAACATTTGACTTTACCTGCAGATTAATTGGCCAATCTTTCATTCTTCTTGTTATTTCCCATACTTTTTTTAACCATATATCTTTTTATGACTACATGCCCATTTTTCATCCATATCATATCCAAATATCAAATAATCTACATCCAGCATGTAAGGCTTGTCTATTATTTCTTCTTCATACATTCTAAAAATCTGCAATATCAAATCCTGGAGTTGCACTCCTGTTAAAAGCTTTAACTTCTAACAGATCTCTTGTTAAATCATCTGGATTAAGAAAAATCAGGTGGCATTTGCGTATTCTTACTAGGTGCATATTCAATACCATTTTTTATCTAGCCATCCTTGCGACCATTCCTGAATAATATTTCCAACCACATCTTTTTTTGTTTTAACTACAATATTTACATCTCCTAAAAATTTAATTTGACCTTTTTATTTCAAGTATTTTATCTTCATTTAATAATTTATTATAAATTTCTCTACTAGTTAATCTCATTTTATTTTTCTCCTAATAATAAATTTTTCAAGACACGCTTTGAAACTTCTTCAATGGCAGGAACAACAACCGTATTACCTAATAAATCATAACTCAAACTCTTTTTCTATTTCAAATTTAAAAATCTTCTGGATAACCAAATAGCCGAAGCCCTTCACGCAAACTTAAATTTCTTAGACCTTTACCATCAACTACAAATAGGCCTCTCATATCCATTGCAACAAGTGTTGGTGCAATACTTTCAGGGATTCAAAATTTTATTTATTTCAAATGACATTTTTTCCAGTGACAATATTATAGCCAATTGGTAAATTTGTATCCTGTACTCTTTTTTTCCAGCAATTTTTTTCTTTTTAGGATATTCTTTTTTTAAATATCCTTTATTAACTAAATCTTCCAAAATTTCTTCCAAATTCTTTTACATCATAAAAAGTTTTTTTATATGCTCTTTTTGTAAGCGGCATGCCATCCATCCACTCAATACCATATTCATAGGCCCATCCGCCTTTCAGTAAGCAATTTATTAAGCAGTTCTTTCTGTGAATTCGTAACTTTCCCTTTTAATTCTATATCCCAGCTGTGAATATTATCTTTTTCCGCCTCTTTTTATCCTTTATCGCTTTCCCTTGCAATTCTTCAGCAGAAAAAAATGAGATAATAGTAGGGAAACTATCTTACTATTTACAGTTGGCAAGCCACTTTCTAAAATTTCTTTTTATTTTTCTTCACTTTTCCAACTTGAAAATTCATATCAGGCTTTTTTTCTATCAGTTCCTATAATATATATTCTTTTTCTCTCCTGCGGAACACCAAAATATTTAGAATTTAATACTTTCCACTCCACCTTATATCCCAAATTTTCCAAACTTTGAAGAATTGTACTCAATGTCTGTCCAATTGGTGATTTTTTTATCTTTTTCTATCGTGTATTACAAGCCCTTCAACATTTTTCTAATATAAACCCCTTTGGCTTTTTCCTTTAAAATTCTTTCAACTTCAAAATATAATGTTCCTCGTGTATCTAGAAACCCAAAGTGCTTTCCAGCTGAAGAAAAAGGCCTGACAAGGAAATCCTGCTAATAAAAAAATCAAAGTCAGGTATATCTTTTTCATTAATCTTAGTTATATCTCCATGTATTTTTTTCGCATGAATTATTCTGTTTCAAGATTTCAACAGCATGCGGCTTTATTTCTGAAGTGAAAACACATTCTGATTCCAATTTCATTGATTCACATGCGAGTTCAAACCCTTTTTCTTATTCCACCCATTCCAGCAAATAAATCAACAAACTTTACTTTTTTTATTTTTCCAAAATTTATTCCCCCATTTTATTAAAAATTTAACATATTTTTATATCTTTTAAACATTAAACCTAAAGAACATAACATCCCCATCTTGCACAATATACTCTTTCCCTTCAAGTCGCATCGCACCTTTCTCTTTTGCTCCATTCCATCCATTTAATTCAATAAATTTATCAAATGAAACAACTTCCGCACGAATAAATCCTTTTTTTCAATATCCGTATGAATTTCACTAGCCGATTTTTTTGCGCATTTGTCCCTTGCTTAATTGTCCAAGCTCTGACTTCCTTCACTCCAGCCGTAAAATATGTAATTAATCCCAATAATTTAAATCCAGCACGAATTAATCTATTTAAACTTGGCTCTTTAATTCCAAGTTCATCAATGAACATTTGTCTTTCTTCTTCATCTTCAATTTCAATTAATTCAGCCTCCACTTTTTGCCGAAAAAAAGTCACAACTTCGCTGTCATACTGTTTTTGCAAATTCCCTAACTTTTTTTACATAGTCATTCTCAGTCCCGCTTGTCAAGTCATCTTCAGAAATATTTGCCGCAAACATCATTGGTTTTACAGTCAAAAATTGATAAACTTTTATTAGTTCTTCTTCCCTTTGAGTAAATTCTAAAGTTTTTAACAATTTAAATTCTTCCAAATGTGCCTTACATCTTTCAAGAACTGCAAGTAATTCCTTTCCTTCAGCGTTTCCGCCACGAGCCAGTTTCTGGTTTTTCTGAATTGCTCTTTCAACAGTTTCCAAATCAGCAAAAATAAGTTCCGCATTGATTGTTTCAATATCTCTAATTGGATCAACGCTTCCTTCCACATGAATAATGTTGTCATCGTCAAAACATCTCACAACTTGGCAAATTGCAGCCGTGTTTCTAATATTTGACAAAAACTGATTACCAAGCCCTTCCCCTTTAGAAGCACCTTTTTACAAGCCCTGCAATATCCACAAATTCAACTGTCGCTCCAACTGTTCTCTCTGGATTAATAATTTTTTCCAATTCTTTTAACCGTGGATCTGGTACACTTACAAGCCCTACATTTGGCTCAATTGTTGCAAACGGATAATTAGCCGCCTCCGCATTCTGTGTTTTTGTTATCGCATTAAACAATGTTGATTTTCCTACATTTGGTAATCCTACAATTCCTATTCCTATCATTCTTTTTTTATATTTCCTTTCTTCTTTTTTTATAATTTATAAACTATAAAAATTTTTTTGTTTTAAATATTTATTTTATTTCTAAATTTATATAGTTTTTCAAATAAGTCTGTTTTTTTATAATTTTTTTCCAAAATTTTTTTATCAATTTCCACTTTTCCTTATCTGTCGCCTTAAACAGATAAGAAATATCATAAATCAGCACAATCTTAATTTTCCCCATAGAAATCGAACACTTTTTCCGACCAAATCCTTTATATCTTCATTTTCCCTCATTTTCCAAAAAGCGATTTAGTCGCCCTTTCTCCAACCGTTACAATATATTCAGGATTTATTAAGGCAATCTGCGCTATTAAAAACTCATTGCATTTCAAAATACTTTCCTGTTCAATCAAATTCCCGTGAGAACTGCATTTTGTAAGTGTAGTGAAATAACACTTTTTCAAGTCCAATTTTGAATATTCTAAAAATCTTCTAAAATACTTTCCATTTTTATCAGCAAGAAGCTGCTGCTTTATGTCTTCCTCTTCACTTACACTATCCAGCACAAACAACACCTGCGCCTTTTCATTCCCTTCTCCAACAATCGGATTAATTCGAGTTCTTTCCAAAAATACATTTTAGTACAGATGTCGATTTCTAATTTTAAGTCATTCCACATAACTTTTTCCTTTATCCATTTTTTTATATTTTATAAATTTCCGTTCCTTTTTCATCAATAACTTCAATTTCCAAATGACTTTTTATTTTTCCCGCTCTAAAATTTCATACAGTGAATTGTATGCCAATTCAGGCGTATTGTTATCTTTGCTTATATGCATCAAATAGACTTTTTTTAATTTTTCATTAAGCACTTGAGCAATCAATTTTGATGCCTCTGCATTTGACAAATGCCCATTTCTCCCCTTCACACGATTTTTAAGTTCCCAATGGTAAGGTCCTGTCATCAGCATATTATAGTCATAGTTACTTTCCAGAACGATTACATCGCTATTTTTCAGATTTTCCTTAATAATATTGTTCACACATCCAACATCGCTAGCATAAGATAATTTCTTCTCTCCATACTCAAACGTATATCCTAAGCATTTTTTAGCATCGTGCATTACTTCAAAATTATTAATTACACAATCTCCGATTACAACTTTGTCTTCCCTTATAAAATTCAAATTCTTTTTATCAATTTTCCCAATTTTTTCCCTAATAACGCTATAAGTCATTTCATGAAGATAAATTGGAATATCATATTTTCTCGACACAACTCCAAGCCCCTGAATATGGTCAGAATGCTCATGCGTTACAAATATCCCAGTTATATCTTCAATTCTCTTTTCAATATTATTCAATTTTTCCACAATTTTTTTCCCGCTAAATCCTGCATCTACAAAAAATTTCTTATTCCCCATCTCAATATAGCTGGAATTTCCGCTGCTTCCACTTCCCAAACTTGAAAATTTCATTATTTTTTTCAATCTTCTTTCTAACTGAGTTTTTATTTTTACTTAATCCTCAAACTACCCCGCTTTTAAAACTCTCAAATTCTAAATATTTGGCGAAATAGTTCCCTTCACTTCATCGTAAACCCATCCGCCTTTTTTATCCTTTTTTGTCACAATTCTATTGCTTTGTTCCCTGTCATCCTTTATACTTTCAGGAATTTCATAAATTTTTTTCACTTCCATAAAAAGTTTCAAAATTATATTTTCCATCTGCACTTTTCACACTTTTAAGATTATCTTCAAGCCCTGCCAATTTAGGATTTGCACCTGTCACTTCCTGAAATTTTTTCACTGCATTTTGCAATTTCACAGTTTCCACTTGAATATCTGCATTTATAAGTTTATCAACTTTTTCTTGAAAAAAAGTATAATAACGTTAAAAATTGCAATAAATAAAACTATAAGAAAGACTACTCCTCGAAAAAAATAATCTTTCTAGTTATTTTTTTGCCCTATTATTCCCATAATAATAATCATTATCGAAAGCCATTTTCCTAAATGAAATTTTTAAAAATTTCATATTCTCCCTTCTAAAAATTATTTCTAGTCCATTTGTAAAATCTATAAACTCTCATTAACACAATTTTTTTATTTTTAATCTTGTGTACTTTTTATCCACTTTTTCAATATTTTTAAGTCTTAAAAAAATTATTTTTTTATTCTTAAAAATTGATGGTCTCTACAATCACTTTTTACCTGCTTTGGAATTTCTAACTGTATCTTTAAAAGGCCCTCTTTTGACGTTAATCCATCCAAGCCCCGCAATTGCCAGTTCCTCATTTTTCTTCAATTTCAACTTCACAAGTTACAAATTCATTTTGAAAATATTTTTCCTTTTTCATCCTTTTTGTAAAATTTCAAAAAAACTCCCATTCAGCAAGTCTTCCACTCTTTCCTCACGAGTCACATGAAATTTCACGCTTTTTTTGAAGCATAAGCAGAAAAAAATCGGCTTGCTTCCACTTTCTAAAAAGCTCATTTCCCAGTACTTTAAATCTGCAGAAAGCATCAAACATAAACACTTGATTTTTCTTCCAGTTTAAAAAGTTTTTTTCTTGAAATTTCCCCCGCTGGCACAAGTTTCAATCCACTTTCCACGCTAATTAAATCAGAAATTCTCCCATCTGGAATAAGCCCAGGCGTATCAATTATCGTAATCTCACTATTTGGAATTTTATTGTTAATTGACTTTAAAGTTGTCCCTGAATATTTTGAAGTTGTTATTCTATTATTTCCCAAAAGTAAATTTATAACTGAAGATTTTTCCAGCATTTGAAACTCCCAGAACAGTCGCCTTAACCTTTTTGTTTGGAAAAAAATATTTTTTTAATTTTTCTAATTATCCCATTTATTCCATATTTGCTTTTTAGCACTAATAAAGGCAATGTCATCAGGCACAATATCCTCTTCAGCAAGCCTGTCCTTTATCCAGTTTGAAATTTCTGCCGGATGTATAAAATCAGGCATAAGATCAATTTTATTAACCAAAATTATTGATCTATAGTCCCTCAAATAATCCAGAAATTTCCTCAGTAAATGAACCTTCAAAGTCAATAATATCAAAAAAATCGGCAATATTATATCCGACTTTTTCACACTTTCATTTACTTCCTTCAGATAATCCTCCCTGCTAAAATTATTTACAAGATTTTCCCCATAATTCTTAATCTTAAAGCATCTTTGACAAAAGCAAATCATCCTGCATCACAAATTTTTCTCTCAGGAACATATCCCTCCTTATTTTTTTATCTTCAAACTGCAGCTCAATCCCACAGCCACTACATTTCTTTTTTTAATCAAAAATTTCCTCCATTTTTCTTCTAAATCTTTTTAATTTAATAATATTTAAACGTCCAACGTCCGATAACATAATTTCTTATTTCAAAAAAATAACAATTTCCAATTTTAGAATATTTATTTTATCAATTTTAATCTTCAAAATAAACTTATTCCTTAGATAACAGATGCGTACTCATATAAATATCCCGCAACAAAGACTTGCTCACATGTGTATAAACTTGTGTGGCAGCAATGCTGCTGTGTCCCAGAAGCTCCTGCAAATACCGGATATCCACTCCATTATTCAAAAGTTCCGTTGCAAACGAATGTCTAAATACATGCGGCGTTATTTCCTTTTCTATTCCAGCCTCATGTGCATGTGCTGAAATCAGCCTTCTAAGTGAACGTGTCGTCAATTTTTTCCCTTTACTGTTTACAATAAGCACTTCCCTAGTATAATTAGTATACTGCTTCTTTTTTTCTTCAATATACTTTATAAGCCACTTTTTAGCATTTTCACTAAAGAAAGTAATCCGTTCCTTGTCACCCTTTCCAACAACCCGAATTTCACGCTCTTCAATATCAATCATAAATTCACTTAAATTGATAAGTTCAATTGAACGAAGTCCGCTGGAATAAAGCAGTTCAATAATCAATCTGTCACGAATCCCAGTAATTTTCTCTGTATTTATAACATGCCTTAAATTATTCAAATCATCTCGATTAATCACATTTGGCAATTCCTTTTCAAATTTCGGGACATTTATATAGAAGCCTTATTTGTTTCAATAACTTTTTATTTCCTGAAGATATTTAAAAAAATGTCCTTAACGCTGAAATTTTTCCTATTTATGCTTCTTTTAGAAACAGGCTTTAATTTTTGTCTTTTTTTATTGGAACTTTTTACATTTTTCATCTTTTTTTCAAGCCTTTTTAGGAGAATTTAAATAGGCAATAAACGATCTGAAAGTCATCATTTCAATTTCCTCAAAATTATGAATTTCTTCATATTCCTCAAGATACTCCATAAACTGAAGCAAATCTCGCCGATAACCTCTAATTGTATTGAAACTCTTACCAAGAATAACTTCTTCATAATATAAAAAAATTTATCCACATACATCACAAGATTTTTCATTTCTTCTAATTTCTTGTTCATCTTCATTATTTCCCTTTGTCAATTTATCATTTATATCATTTTCCATTTAAATTTCTCCAATTTTAATTTCTTAAAGTTCCTAATTTCCACAGTTGCTTACAAAAAAATCTATAATCCTGTTAATACTATTTTTTTATTTTTTTCTTTATTTTTCAACTTTTTAATAAGCCAAATACTATTTTTTTATTTTATAATACTCCCATTTAAAAAAACAGAAATTCCTATTTTTATATACAAAGATCTTGATTCCTTGCATAACTAATTCACTATTTAAATGAAAATACTGTTAAAACTTTTACTTTCTATAATTGTCAATCAGATATAATAAATAATTAGATTTTCTATAAAAAAATAAAAATTATAAACTAAATAATTTATCAAAAGGCATTTTTTTGAAAGTTCTATAAATTTTTAAAAAGTTCAGCCTGTGTAAATGTTGCTTCTTCTCCTGTTCCTTGTAATTCGATAAATTCTCCCTTGTCATTCATTACAATGTTCATATCCACATCAGCCTTTGAATCCTCTTCATATTCCAAGTCAAGAAGTAGCTCATTATGCACTTTTCCGACACTTATTGCCGCAACTTTTGATTTTTATCGGAATTTCCTTTAACTTTCCCTGATCAATCAGCTTTTCAACTGCCAGTTCCAAAGCAAGATAAGCCCCTGTTATTGAAGCTGTTCTAGTTCCGCCATCAGCCTGAATCACATCGCAGTCAATCATTACTGTTCTTTCTCCCAGTTTTTCCAAATCTATTGCTGCTCTCAATGCCCTTCCAATTAAACGCTGAATTTCCATAGTTCTTCCGCTAAGCTTTCCCTTTGCTGACTCCCTTTGGACACGTGTATGCGTAGCTCTGGGAAGCATGCTGTATTCAGCAGTTATCCAGCCTGAATTTGTTCCCTTTAGCCATCTTGGAATTTTTTTCCTCAATTGTAGCATTACAAATAACTTTTGTATTTCCAAATTCGATTAAAAACTGAACCTTCTGGATGAATAATATAATTTTTTTAGTCACTTTCACTTCACGCATTTCATCATTTCTTCTATTATTATTTCTCACATTTTCTCCTAATTTTTTTAATTTCTTAGCCATTTCCAAAAATCTATAAATTACTATTAATGCAACATTTATTGCTTTTTCAATTCTTAACAAGGGGTAAAGACCCCTTGCCATATTTACTAAATTTTTTTAAATTTTTTTACAATGCCTATTTAATTTCCAGTTATTTTTTCCCTTATAAAGCGGAAATTTTTCTGTCAATTTGAAAACTTGTTCTTTCACTTGGGCAATTTTTTCACTGTCATTTATATTTCCTAAAACTGTCAATATAAACTGCGCCACTTGTCTTGTTTCATCTTCCTTAAATCCACGAGTTGTAATTGCAGGCGTTCCCAATCTTATTCCACTTGTAATAAACGGTTTTTCAGGATCATTTGGAATAGCATTTTTGTTACAAGTTATTCCAGCCTCTTCCAATTTTGCTTCAGCTAACTTCCCAGTAACTCCCATTGGACGTAAATCTACAAGCATTAAATGGTTGTCAGTTCCGCCGCTTACGATTCTAAGTCCACCTTTTGTAAGTTCTTCAGATAAAACTTTTGCATTTTTTGCAACTTGTTCCTGATATTCTTTGTATTCGGGACTAAGCGCCTCTTTAAATGCAACTGCTTTTGCTGCGATTATATGAACCAATGGTCCTCCTTGTATTCCAGGAAATATTGTCTTGTCAATTTTCTTGGCAATTTCTTCATTATTTGTCAAGATTACTCCTCCACGAGGCCCTCTTAATGTTTTATGAGTTGTAGAAGTTACAACATCTGCATATTCCAATGGATTTGGATGAAGTCCAGCTGCAACAAGTCCAGCAATATGAGCCATATCTACCATTAAATATGCCCCAACTTCATCAGCAATTTCTCTAAATTTCTTAAAGTCAATTATTCTTGAATAAGCGCTCGCTCCAGCAACTATCATTTTAGGTTTTTCCCTCAATGCAATTTCCCTTACTGCTTCATAATCAATCAGTTCTGTTTCAGGATTCAGTCCATATTCAAGCCCAATATAGTTCTTCCCAGAAAAATTAATTTTATAACCATGAGTCAAATGCCCACCAGCGCTAAGACTCATTCCCAAAATCTTATCCCCAGCATTAAGCAATCCAACATAAACTCCCATATTCGCTTGAGATCCAGAATGTGGCTGAACATTAGCATATTTTGCCCCAAATAGTTTTTTCAATCTTTCAATCGCAAGACTTTCCACCACATCAGCATTTACACATCCACCATAATATCTTTTACCAGGATAACCTTCCGCATATTTATTAGTAAACACAGACCCAGCCGCTTCCATCACAGCCTTTGAAACAAAGTTTTCCGATGCAATTAACTCAATCCCCTCTTCTTGTCTTTTTTTCTTCTTCCGTAATCGCATTATACACTTCCAAATCAACATCTTTTTATATAACTCATCTTAATTTCCTCCTAATTTTTTTATATTAAATTTTTTTAATAATACTTTTTTTATTTCAAAAAGCAGATGTATTTAAATTTATAATTATTTCATAACTTGTATTTTTTTCTATAATTATAGTAAAGAGCTTTTACTAAATCATATTCAAACGGAGAATTTAAATCTCCATATTTTTATACTAAGCATAGAACGTGCATTTAGCCCTGTTACAACTGGTCTTGTAAACCCGTATACAGTTTTATCAAAGATTCCTGTATCAAAAAACAGCTTTTTATCCACAACACCTCTTGCTGCACCTTTCATTGCCGCATCTGCCGCACTTCCAACTGCATCCCTAACAGTGCTTGGGCCTAATATCGGCAAAACCAAAAAAGACCCTGTCCCTATTCCATAATGCCCTAAAGTATCTCCCATTGTTTCAGGATCACTTTTTAGCCCAATATTTTTAGCGACATCAGTTACTCCCAATAACCCGGCAGTTGAATTTATCACAAATCTCCCAAGCGCATTTGCAGCTTTTCCAGGTTTTAATTGTAAAACTGAATTTACAAATGTCGGTATTTCCTTAAAATTATTATAAAAATTTGAAATTCCCTTTCTCACTGGTTTTGGAACAGCTGCCGCATATATACGTGAAGCCGGATAAGCTATCTTTCTGTCAAGCTGTGTATTAAGAGCATACATTCTTCTATTAAAAGGCTCCATAGAATCATTTATTCCAGTCAGCTGAAACACTTGACTTGATACAATGTAATCTTCATTCAGCTCTTCTAAATTTTCTGCTAATACTCCATATCCGTCCTGCTCAATTGCAATATACTTATTCAAATCAGATTTATTTTTTTCTTTATTTTTAACATTCGTTCTTTCAACTAAATCAATATTTTTTTATCAGGTATCTGAGCCACTTTCCCATCTTCAAACTTAATAAAAAGATCATCATTTGCCTCTTTGCGGCTTTCCTCCAGGAACATTACAGTATCTTCATTTTTTATTTCCATCAGTTCAGCTTTTCCAACTGCTGTAATGGCAAACATAGCCCCAAGTATTAATAGTTTATTTTTTTCTTGCCATAATTTATTTTTTTCCTCCAATTTTATCTACCATCAAATTTGCCACATCCTTATGCCAAAGAGCTCCTGTATGACCTCCAAACGGTATTAATACTCTATTTGAAAATGTATTTTTTTATGTAATCCAAATCTTCTTTTTTCAAGCAAAAATATCATTTGTCGAAGTAATAAATACAATGTTTTTTTATTATTTCTATTGATAAAATCCTGACTGCTTCTCAAGTCAAAATCATCTATAAATTTATTAAAATCAAGATCAGGATATTTAAATTTTTTTCAAATAAGGATATAGAATTTCCTTTGCATATTCATCAAATGAAACCGACAGCCCTTCTCTAAATTCATTAGACACAGAATCAAATCTCTTATATGATTTTTTTGTTTGAAAGTCTTCCAACAGCATTATTCCCCTAAATACTTCTCCCACGAAAGTCATATTTGCCGAATAAAATCTAAATAATAACCCTGTAAGTATTTCAAAATCCTTTTCTCCAAGTCCTAACTTCCCTAATGTAGTTGTCAAGCTTGAAAACTCCATATCTTTTTATTTGCATTGATTTATCATAAACAAGTTTGCTAAATATTGTATCTAAATATTTTTTTCCAGGCTTCTCGCGTCATAAACTCCATTTTTTTATCAAATATCCGTCTAGTTTTTTTCGTTGCTGTCAAAATACTGATTGGCGAATTTAATAAAAGAGATTTTTCAATTCCAATTTTTCTATTATTTTTTTCATCCATTTCATGAATTAACAATGACTGAAATCCGCCTAGGCTGTAACCTCCAATATAAGTCTTGTCAATTTTTCATTCCATCGCTTTTTTTCCCTTAAGATAGCTTTCTGTATCAAATCGTACAATTGTGCAGTTTCATCTTTTATATATCCAGCATAGGCATTTTTACTTTGACTTACGATATAAGGCATTGTAGTAGGTGAACTGAAGTCAATTACATTATACCCTCTGTCATAAAATACATTTGCCAAATAAAGTGACATCCCGCTGTTATAAACTGAACCTGTTCCTGAAATTAAAATTATTAGCGGCGCTTTCTTGTCTTTCTGAGTCCAAACGCCATATTCATAATCCTTCCACTGTCTTAGTATTTCAGGAATTTTTTTTGTTGTGGTAAATTTCCTTACTTTTGGCCCCTTTGGATTTCTAAATTTATACTGCTGTTCTGCAGGTGTTCCAAGAACAGTCGCCATTATGGCACTTTCCTTATATGGATAATCACTCGCAATTTGCGATACATCCGTTTCAGCAAGTCCAATAACTGAAAATGCAAGCATCATTATCAAGCCCAATATTTTTTTTAACATATTCCCAATCTATGCGAAAACTTTTTCACACTTCTCCTTTTCCAATTTTTCAAAAATTATACTTTTTTTATTTATTTATATTTTTATCAAAAAAATATCAAAAAAATTTCCAGTAAAAAAATATTTATTAAATTACACATCCACCGAAACAATCTTAGTTTCCCCAATCTCCTTATTCATCGTAACTCCATACAGCCTATGCGATCCCTTCATCGTTTCCTTATTATGAGTTATAAGAATAAACTGCGATTTATTAATAAACTGATGCAGCAATTCAACAATCTTCTTCGTATTCTTTTCATCAAGCGCTGCTTCAATTTCATCAAAAAATGTAAACGGACTTGGTTTAAACATAAAAATTGCCATTATAAATGACACTGCAAGCATTGATTTTTCTCCACCTGAAAGTAAAAGTAACGTCTGCTCAGGCTTATTTTTATATTTTATACTTAATTCCAGCCCAGTTGTAAGCAAATTTTCAGGATCTGTCATTTTCAGTATTCCTTTAGCGCCATTTAAAATTGTTTCACACATATATTGAAAGTTTTTATTTATTTGCTCATAAGCCATAAAAAACTTACTTGTAACTTCCTCTTCAATTTCCCTGATAAATCCAAGCAATGATTCCCTGCTTTCAAGCAGATCCTTCTTCTGTGCCGCAATACTCTGATACCGCTCATTTTCATGCTCATATTCTTCTATCGAAGCCATATTTACCGCTCCAATATTCATACGGCTTCTTTCATTTGAAGCTAATTTTCTCTTTATATCCGCAAGCTCTTCTTCGCTGGCAATTTCAAAATATTCTTCATCGTTCAAAATTTCATCATTTTCAAGTTCCTTAAATTCCGAAGTCTGAAACTCAAGTTCGCTGTTATTTCTAGTAATTTTTCTCAATTATTTTTTTCATATTCATTTTTTTATATTTCAGGATATTCATCTCAATTCCCTTGATTTCCGCAATTAATTTTTCTTTCACTTCCTTCAACTTTCTGAATTTCCTTTTTCTATTTCTTGAATTTCACCAAAAATACTCTTCCTATTTTTTTCATTTTCCCCAATTTCAGACTTTAATTTTTGAAATTTTATCCATTAATTCTCTTCCAAGCAAATCTTTCCTTTTCTCAAATTCAATTAATTCAGCCTTCTCCTTCAAAAAGTTTCCTATAATCAGCCTCAATTTCCCCAAACCGATTTTTTTATTATTATCAGTTCTGACTTTCAAAACTTCATATTCCTTATCAGCCACATTCAGTCTTTGAATAAATTCATCAATATTTTTCAAGTTTTTTTCAATTCTTTCCCTTAAATTTTTCCATTTTTCAAATTATTCTCTTCAATACACTTTTTCAATATTTTGAATCAATTCCAGATTTTCCTTTATTTTTCGTTTCCTTCTCCAAAATAAACTTTCTGCTTTCAGAAATTTCATAGTTCAAAGTATTAATTTCCCGCTGTTTCCGACTGAATTTAATACTAAAATCATCATAATTTTTCATTAAATGACTGATAATCATTTTTTAAAGTTCTCAAATAATTTCTTTCTTCTTCTTCCTTTTTCTTTTCCAGCTTTTCTCAGCCTCTAAAACAATTTCCGATAATTTTTTTCTCAAATTTATCAAGATCTTTTTTTATTTTTCCTCAATCTCACCTTCCAGATGCTTCAGCTCTTTTTTTCTTTCAAAATCTCATCTTTTCCCCTTAAATGAATGTCCGCCAGTCATTCTTCCCCGAAGTAATAATATCCCCTTCAAGTGTGACAATCTTGTCATTAAACCCTTTTTTTCAAAAGCTCTGTCCCAACTTCCAGATTCTCTACAACAACCGAATTTCCATAAACAAACTGAATAACTTTTTCTATATTTTTCATTTACAAATTTTTTTATCGGCTTTTTACGATATTTCTTGCAAAGTCAATAATTCCATTTTTTCCCCTTTGTATTTGAAATAATATTCTGAATTTCCTCCTGCGGCATCCTATTTTTGAAAATTACTTTTTTTGCAAAAATCTTCTCAATAACAGGCAAATTTTCATTAATCTTTGAAACCCGAATATCTTCAACTGGTAAAAAAATGAAGCCCTTCCAAGTTTTTTTCTTTTTTTAGAATCTCAATACATTTCTTCCCAATTTCACTATCCCTTACAACAATATCCCGAAACATTCCGCCAGATAAAGTCTGAACCGCTTCCTCAAATCCTGCTGGAACATCAATCAGATTAACAAAAAGCCCCAATTACTCCGTCAATTTTTTTCATTCAAAAATATGCTTCACGCTCTGGTTAAAAGTCTCATTTTTTTCAATCGCATTAGCAATAGCCTTTTTGCCTAACCTGAAAGTTTTTCAAGTTTATAACTGGATTCATTTTTTTCTTATTAATTTCCGAATATTCTTTTCTCAATTCATCTGTTTTTTTCATTAAGTTTCTGAATTTTTCTGTTCCCTTTCAAATTTCTGCTTTTTCCTTTTTCCGATTTCTGCACTTCGTAAGCCTTCTTTTCCTGACTTATCCTGTCAAATTCACCTTCCAGGTCCCATCTTTTTCAGCAATTTGTCTTTTATTCTCATTCGTAGCCCCAAAAACTCTTTTCTCCAGATCCTCATTTTCCCCAGCTACTTTTATTTTATCAACTTCAAAATTAGAGTTTTTTTCTGTGTCCGCTCCTTCAATTCAAGCGCTATTTCGTCACTTTTCCTTTTTCACCCTCTATAACTTTAGCCTCCAATTCATTTTTTTCCCGTTCCTTTTTCAGCCAAATCTTTTTGTCATAAGTTCAAGTTCACTTTTAGAATCGTTTAAAATTTTCTCCTTTTTCCTCAATATCCTTTTTCTAAAATCCCTTTTCTTCTAGCCTTCTCATTAGCTTCAGTTTCTAAATTAGAATTTTGATTTACCAATTTTTGAATATTCTTCCTTCAGCATTTCCAGATTTTCAAAAATTTTTTTATTTCTCTCATTTTTTTATTTTTTTCAAATTTTCTTGAAGTTCCACTCTAATTTCATTAGTTTTTTTCAAGTTCAGCCTGCTTTTTCAGAAAAAGTTTTTTTCTCCCCTTTCCAGTTCTTCCCTTACTTCCTGACTTTTTCTCCTCATATTCATACTTCAGCGAAGTTTTCTCATTAACGCCATACTCTAAAACCATAAATTTATGAACATCAATCTTTTTACTATATTCTCTAAAAAGTTTTGCCTTTTCCTGCTCAATCTTCAAATAATCAACCCGATGCTTCAAATCCTTTTCCACATAATCAATCTTTTTCAATCTCATTTTTTTCAAATCCTGCAGCTTTTTTCTCAGACTCATCCTTTTTCAATCTTAGCTCTTTTTACTCCAGCCGCCTCTTCTATAATTTCCTTCAATTCCTTTGGCGAAGACCCAATAATTCTCTCCACTCGCCCTTGTCCAATTATCGAATAAGCCTGCTTTCCAATTCCAGTATCCATAAAAAGAGTATGAATATCTTTAAGCCTAGATTTTTTTATCATTGATCAAATATTCATTTTCCCCAGTCTTAAAAATTCTTCTCGTAATTTTAACTTCTGAAAAATCAATATCCAAATATCTGTCTCCATTATCAATAATTAGGCTAACCTCTGCCATAGACTTTGGCTTTTTATTCTTCCCGCCAGAAAAAATAATATCCGAACTCTCCTTAGCCCGTATATTCTTATAGCTCTGCTCTCCTAAAACCCACAAAATCGCATCCAGAATATTACTCTTCCCGCTCCCGTTAGGTCCAACAATGGAAGTAATTCCACTGTCAAACTCCACAATAGTTTTATTTGCAAATGATTTAAATCCAGTCAGTTCCAATGCCTTTAAATACATCTTTTTCTCCTATTTCCTATCTTCCTTTTCCAAAAATAACAATCGTAACAGTTTTTAGCAATATTTTCATATCAAAAATAATGTCATGATTTTTTATATAATACAAATCATACTGCAGCTTTCTGTAGGCATCCTCAACACTTGCCCCATACGGATACATTACTTGCGCCCATCCAGTAAGTCCTGGCTTTACAGTATGTCTTAAATTATAGTACATAATTTCCTTTTCCAGCTGCTTTATAAAAAATTCCCTTTCTGGACGTGGTCCCACAAAACTCATTTCTCCACGTAGCACATTCCACAGTTGCGGTAATTCATCAATTCTTGTAAGCCGCATAAATTTACCAAATTTTGTAACACGATTGTCATTTTTTGTAGCCCATTTTGGTCCGTCCTTTTCTGCATCAGTTGTCATCGAACGAAACTTCACTATTTTAAACGGCTTATTCCCTTCACCAATTCTTTCCTGAATAAAAAATACCGGCCCTTTTGACTCAAGTTTTATTATAATCGCAGCGATAATCATGATTGGAATTACGCAAACTCCGATTAAAAGTGCAAAAATTATGTCAAGAATCCTTTTTGCCTTTAAATTGAAACTGTTATAATAAATTTCAAAAACCTGTATTTTCCAAAAAAACCATTTTGGACTTAAATTTGAAACAGGCAATTTATTTTTCATACATTTCATAAAATTCCAGGTAGTTATAGTATTGCATCCCGTTAAGTTTGTATTGCAGCAGCTTATCAACAAGTTTTTGTATCGTATAAAAGATTGCTTGTAAAATCCACAATTATATCAACTTTTTTTATTTTCACAAAGTTCTAATATTTTTGTTAAAACTTTTAAATCTTTTTTCCCCCTTCAAAAAGTCCGATAATTTATACTGGCTGTCTTTTTTTATGCTCTCAAGCAAATCATTTGTATATCCATTTTTCCCCAACAAATACGATTTTTTTCTTTTCAGCCAGTCCAATCATTACAATATAGCGATATATAATTTGAAACATTGTAATTAACTCAAACAAAATTATCGCTTCATTCAAAAAGAAATACTTTTTAAAAATTTTTGTAACCATCACAAGAATAAAATTAATTGCAATTATAATCGCAATATCTCGCAACTTATATCTTCCTGCCATATTATAAACATTTGCCACATAATAAATTACCATAGAACAAGCAATTACAACTACATTCGTAAATCCAAGTCCACGATTTATAAGCAGCAATCCCATTAAATACATCACAATCGTCAATATCCCAAATAAATAAGAATAATTTTTTTCATTCCACGTACCGCCATTCTAAATTACACTTCCTTTTTTTATTTTTTTAATAATAAATTTATCTAATAAAACTGTTCCATTAAACAAACAAAATTTCCAAATTATAATTTTTATCCTTTTCTCTGACTAAGAGATCAAGATTCCTAATGATTATAAAAATCTATAAAATTCAATTAATGCAATATTTTTCAATTTCCCTCAAACTTTTGTTACTGCAGGTTCCTAGTTGCCATAAGTATTAAACCTTTTTGTAAAAATTGCCTATTTATCCCCAGTTACAAAGTTAGACTAGCTCTTTTTAATGCTTTGCTTTGCAAAAAAAGACAATGCAAATACTATTACAAAACGCAGTAATTATATAAAAAAATAATTCATTCTGGATTTTAATATTCTTTCACAAAAAAATAAAAAAAAATGGATGAATTAGATAAATATCATAGGTTTTTCGCTGATATAGATTTTTACAATACTTTTTTTACTTTGGGAAAAACTTTTTCTCCATCAAAAAAATATTTACAAAAAAATCATAAAAATAAAACTGTCGCTCCAAAAACACCAATCGAATGATAATCATAAAAAAATAATCAAAAAAATTTATTACTTTGATTTTTGTAAATATGTATGTTAAAAAGATAATTGAGAATATCATTATAAAAAAATTATGTACTTTTTGCCACTTTTTTTCATATTTAGAGGTTTTTTTCAAAAAGTAAGTAGCCAATTAAAAAAATATCCGATATATTGCCCAACTGGAGAATATTTTTTTATATTTTTTTCCTAAAAACTGCATTTAAAAATGGAATAATAATTATAAAAAGCAATCCAAATATAAACTAAATAATTTATGCTCTTTCTATCGACTTTTTGCCACAACTTTTCTCAAAAAAACGGAGTTATCAAATAAAGCAGACAATATCATATAAATATACCATAAATGATAGTAAATTTTTCCCTTGAAAAAAAGTCTGAAAAAAATTATGATAACTTTCCTTTTTTTGGAAAAAAATTAAAATTATCGTTTTATAAGTTGATTTTTCTAAAAAAACCGAAAAACAATTCATCATTTTTTACATCTTTAAAAAAATTATTACAAATATAAAAAAACAACAGAATATAAAAAAAACTTTGGAATAATTTTTTTACAAATCTTTTTTTAAAGAATACTTTCACATCCTCATCTTTTTCTCAATAAAAAAATCCACTAACCATAACAAATATCGGCACGCACATTCTGCTAAAAAGAATCTATAATATTTGCCGTCATCCATCTATTTCCAGATATTTTCACCATATCTATACAGCTCACTTGCAACAATATGTATAAAAATAACCATAATAATCGCAATACATTTTTAAAATATCAAAGTTAAAAAAATCTGTCCTTATTTTTTTATCATTTTATAGTTCTCCAAATTTACTAATTTTTCTCCAATAAAAAAATATAACTAATTTTACCACAGTTCAAGTTAATTTTTCAATCGTTTTTTTATCTTTATACATTTTATATATAAATGAATTTAGAAGCAATAATTATTCTATTCAAATTCTAAATTTATTTAATTTTTAATAATGTGATAAAAAAATTTTTTTATATTAAAAAAATTTGCATTTTGAATAAATATGGGTATAATTCTATTGAGATAGTTTGATAATCAAAAATTTTTTTATAAGGAGGAATATACTATGAAAATAAAACTTAAACAATATTTCAGAAACTATGCTTATTACTCTGTATATGCACGTGCGAAACAGATGCTGAAAAGCGAAAAAAATCCAATTTTGAAATGACAAAAAAATCTGAAGAGATAATTTCTCACAACTAGATTATGACTTTTTCAAAATTTGAAAAAAATGCATGGGCTTCGTATTATGGGAGTTCTTTCACGTGCAAAAGTGATGGATAATGAGTAAAAAAATTTATAACAAAATATCCAGATTGTGTAATTGTATCGATTGGAAGTGGACTAGATACACGATTTTTTTACGAGTTGACAATGGAAAAAAATACGATGGTATAATCTTGACTTTGCCTGAAGTTATTGAAGAAACGAAAAGTCTTTTTTGAGCCTAATGAAACGAGTTACAGATATTGCAAAATCTGCATTTGATTCAGCATGGACAAAGGATATTAAACTAGAAGGGAAAAAAATTGCTTATTATTTCGGAAGGTGTATTAATGTATTTTTGAAGAACAGCAAATTAAACAGTTTTTTTGGAAATACTGACTGATAATTTTGATTCTTTTTGAAGCTCAATTTGACTTGCTTTATAAAGGAACAGTTAAAATGAGTAAAAAAACATGATACCTTAAAAAAATATGGAAGCAAAAATTTAACTGGGGAGTAAAAGATGGAAGTGAAGTTGTAAAATTGAATCCAAAATTAAAACAGACTGGACTTATTAATTTTACTGATGAAATGAAACATCATCTTCCCGGATGGAAAAATTGTTTATTCCGTTCTTTTACATTTTTTTAATAACAGACTGGGAATTTATACTTTTGAAAAAAATAATTTACAGGATTTTTGAGCAGAGTATAACTTATTAACACATTGGAAGTTATAAAAATATCCATGCTAACAATTTATCTTTGCAATCTCACCTCTGCTTGCCACGTTATAACTAATAATCTTACTGACTGGATTAATATTTGTCATTTAAATAACAGAATAATTATGAATTTTTTTGCAAAGGGACAAAAATTCCTTGTTAGCAAATAATATAAAATATAATTCCTATTTTTTTAATACAAATATACCCAATCTTAAATTCTTTCTCAATCTAAAATCTGGGTATATTTTTATTCTAAAATTACTAATCTTTTTAACAATGGATCCTTCTTCGTAACTTCAACTACCAATTTATGTAGCCCAATCAATGCTATCAAATTTGGAATTACCATAAGCCCGTTAAACATATCTGCAAGTTCCCATACTAAATCAACCTTTTGAAGTGAACCTGCCACTATGCAGACCATTACCAAGGTTCTATAAATATTAAGCGCCTTTTTACCAAACAGATATTTCACATTTGCTTCCCCAAAGAAATACCATCCAATTATTGTGGAAAATGCAAAAAAGAATAATGCAATTGCAACAAATATTACTCCAAAATGCCCCAATACTGCTTGAAATGCTTGCTGTGTCAATGAAATTCCAGTTCCGCTCGCTCTTCCGTCTGCGATTAATATTACTAATGCTGATAATGTTAAAATTACAAATGTATCAATGAAAACTGTAACGATTGCAACGTGCCCTTGATCTTCAGGATTTTTTACTTTCGCAATTGCATGTGCATGCGGTGTTGATCCCATTCCAGCTTCATTTGAGAATAATCCTCTTGCCACTCCAAATCTTATTGCTTTTCTCATTCCAGCTCCTGCAAATCCACCTAAAACTGCTTTTGTAGAAAAAGCATTAACAAAAATTGCCTTAAATGCCATACCTGTATTTCCAATGTTTAGCAAAATAATGCTAACACATGTTACAACATATAAAATTGCCATAATTGGCACAATTTTTTCAGTAACTGAAGCAATTCTTTTTACTCCGCCAAAAAATATAAACCCAGATAAAACTGCTAAAAATAATCCTGTCACAACTGTTGGAATATGAAAAGCATTATGAAAAGCGTCTCCTACTGAGTTTGCCTGAACTGCATTTCCCATAAATCCTAAAGCTAAAATACATGAAACTGCAAAGAATCCTGCTAAAAATTTAGCTGCTTTTCCACCGTTAAATAAAGTTTGAATATAATAGGCAGGGCCTCCTGTCATTTCTCCATCTTTTTTCTGTTTAAAAATTTGGCTTAATACTGCTTCTGAATAAATAGTAGCCATTCCAAAAAATGCACTTAGCCACATCCAGAATATTGCTCCAGGCCCTCCAGATACAATCGCTGTTGCAGCTCCTGCAAGATTTCCTGTTCCAACCTGTGCGGCAATCGCTGTTGCTAATGCCTGAAATGATGACATTCCGTTACTATCTGCCTTTTCTCCACTAAGGTCAAATCCACCTGTCAGCTGTTTCAGTCCAGTTTTTAAATTCCCTAATTTGAATAAACTTTCAATCTAAAAAGTATAAAAATATTCCCTGTTCCAACCAACAATATAATTAAAATAACTCCCCAAAAAAATCCATTAAAATCCTTAATAATTTCCAACATTTAATTTTTCTCTCCTTCTATTTTTCTATATTTTTGAATTTTTAAATGAATGCAGAATCTAGGCTGTGTATTTCAAACAAATAACATTATAATTTAAATTTATTTAAATAAAAAAAGTCATCTTCTACTTTAAAATAAAGCAAAGACAACCTCTAAAAAAACTCTTTTTCATACTAAAAAAAGAAATATAAAATTATAATTTTATATGTATTAGTCTCTGTTCTTTTTACCTGAGAGTTTAGGGAAAATATTCCTTTGCTCCTTCGGTGCAGCCATTTAAGACCGTCTCTCCAGAGGTTCGTCCACTATGAGTCCTTTTTACCTGAAAGAGTCACTTCTTCGGTGTTTTCAATTACATTTTTAATATTTTTTTCTAATATAATTAAAATCTCTCCTCATACCTTCATCCAATTTATTCACTTTTTTTACATATTATCATATTTTTTTAGTATGTCAAAAAAATATTTTTTTGATGTTTTTTTATTTAATAATTTTTTTATATTGTTAATAAACTCAAATCTTAATATTTCACTTCAAAATAATCAAGCATTTTTTTCATTTCATCTTGTGCCATAAGACAAGTATCATAAAAGCCATCCCTTTTTCACTCTCATAATTTTTTTAAACCCACGATAATAAAACATTTTTATACTTATCTTCCAATATAAAAAGGCACAATATCATTTTTTTAGACATTCCTTAAACATTATAAGCCTTCCAACTCTCCCATTTCCATCTTGAAATGGATGAATTTTTTTCAAATTTATAGTGGAAATCTATAATTTTTTTCAACAGTTATTTCAGTTTGGCTATTATAATTTTTCCAAAAAGCTTTTTTCATCTTTGCCTCAACTTGTTTTTGGATTCGCAGTCCTATTTCCACCAACCGTGTTTGGCTTTTTGCTTATACTCGCCAACCTTAAACCATTCAATTTGTGAATCACTCGTATTACTTTTTAAGCAGAAAATGAAGTTTTTTTATATTTTTTTCAGAAAGTTTTTTTCATTTGCATGTTCAATAATAAAGTCAAAACATTTAAAAATGATTTAAAGTTTCAATCACATCTTTAACTTTCACTGTTTCATTTTCCGCAAAAAAACTATTTGTTTCAAAAAAATATGTCTTGTCTGATCTTCTGTCAATGTACTTCCTTCAATATGATTACTATTATAAGCAAATTTAATTTGAAGATTATGATACAACATTCCTTTTTAAATTATTATTTTTTTCTTCAAGCAAAGTTTCCAGTATATAATTTTTTTCATTTTATATTCCCTTTTTTTCATTTATAAATTTATTTACTTTTTCAATACCGCTCTAACTGCATAGTGCATAAAATAATAGATTGATTTTAAAAGCGGTAATTTTTCAATTTTTCGGTAAATTTCCCAACGCACTTTCGCTGTTTTAACTTTATTGCTTGAACGTGAATTATCAAGCACTCGATAATATGCCAAATTTTCCTTTAATCCATAAATTGTTTTTCACATCCTTCACAATTTCCAGCCAAAGTACGTAATCTTCATTTTTTTCAAGTTCTTTAAAATACCGCTTCCCAATTTTTTTCCACATCATACATAACTGTCAGGCATCCCAAATAGTTATTCTTTAACATATCCGTATAGGAAATTTCAGGTTTTATAATAACTTCATTTATTTTTTCACCATTTTCCCTAACCCTCGTATATTCCGTACAACTGATGCTTGCATTTTTTTCCTTCATAAATTTTTATCTGCTTTTTCCAACTTTTCACTATGCCAATAATCATCAGAATCTAAAAAAATGCAATATATTTTTCCGCTAGCCAATTCAATCAGAAAATTTCTTCCCTTTACTACTCCCACATTTTTTTCAGTATTTACAATTTTTATTCTTTTATCCTTTTTCACAAATTCACTTACAACTGCAAGACTGTTATCTGTTGAAACATCGTTCATAATAAGCATTTCCCAATTTTCATAAGTCTGTGAAAGTACCGATTCTATTGTTTTTTTCCAATAAATTTTTTTCTACATTATACATTGGCACAATTATTGAAACTTTTTCTTTTTCCATTTTTCTCCTAATTTTTAAGATTTTCTAGTCCTGCGGAAACCTAATCCCCGCCTCAATTCTAGCCTTTGTCTGCACTTCACTTACCAGCAGACTTTTTTTCCAACTGTTTATAGCAAAATTCCAAGTCATTTTCATTTACTGCACGAATAAACGCCTTAAATTCAGGTACAGCTCTGTCCTTTGAAAATCCGTCATCAAAGCTTTCTGTCGTTCCATCATACAGTTTTAACGTAACTTTTCCAACAAGTCCTGGAGCTTCTTCACTTATAATTTTTCCTTTGCTTCCCTGAATTACGCCTATTCTCTCACCTTCACTATCTTTTGCACATACACACATAGCATTAAAGTTTTCATACTCCATCATAAGAACTCCGCTTGTATCAATCTTTCTCTCAAGATTTGCATAATATTTCACATTTTCAGGCTTTCCAAAAAGTCCTAAAACATAATGTAAATTATAAAGTCCTAAATCCATCAATGCTCCACCAGCTTTTTTCGGATCAAATACAGGCAGAATTTCTCCTCTCTTAAAAGCGTCATATCTGCTGGAATACTGGCTATACTGGCTTTGAACAAGTTTCACATCTCCAATTTTCCCAATCCAGCCTTTTATTTTTTTATAATTTTCAAAATAAAGTGTCGTTATTGCTTCAAATAAAAACAGTTTTTTTCTCTTTTGCCAAATCTGATAATTTTTCAGCTTCCTTATAATTAGTTGTCATCGGCTTTTTCAACAATAACATTCAGCCCTTTTTTTCAAGCGCTTTTTACAAAATTCAAAATGCAGGAAATTTGGAACAGCAATATAAACAGTATCAATCCCAAATTCACAAAGTTCATCAAAATCATCTGTAAAGTTTGGAATCCCATATTTTATGCAAATTTTCCTCAACTTTGCCAATACTTGCCTTTTGTCCCTTGCATACCCATAATTTCCAGCCCTTCCAGCTTCACAAGGCTAGGCAAGAACTCCTGAACAATCATCCTGATCCAACAATTCCCAGTTTCATAAAAAAATCCCTTCTTTCTTCATATTTTACTTGAAACTTATTCTTTTATTTCTAATAAATAAATTTATTTTAAAATATTTTTTTCAATTCCAAATCTGCATAATCCCTAAATTATGCCTTTAAATCATCGTACTTCCCTGCTTTCAAATTTTTTTCACAATATAACTGCAAACTGGCACAATTTTTATAATTATTCTCTCTTGCATATTTTTACACCTGCTTCAAATAATTTCCCTGCGATTCCCTTGTCCTCTTAATTCAGGGTGAAACTACAGTTGACTCAAAAAAATAATTTTTTTCTCCTTCTTTTCTGTAAGTTAATTTTTGCAAGTTCATCTCCATTTTTCTCCAAAGATGAAAAAAATCCTTCATTTACTATATGTCTTATTTCCATTTTTTTCAAACTTCCTTTCAATATTTTTTATTCTATTATATAGTAAAATCGTTTTCAAAAATCAAATTTAAAAAAATTTACAAATATTTCAATATCTCACGCTTATATTTCAATAAATTTTTTTCAGACATTATAACTTCTTCATTATTATAGCCTTTGTTCTGACTATTTTTTCAAGTCAACATTTATTTGTGCAACAATTTTACCTGGACTTCCTGCCAAAAATATAAATTCTATCGGAAAGCAGTATCGCCTCATCAATATCATGAGTGATAAACAGAGTTGACATCTTAATTTTTTTCATTATATTTAAATACCAGCCGTGAATTTTATTCTTCGTTATTGCATCCAATGCACTGAAAGGCTCATCAAGAAGAGCAACTTTTCCGGAAGATAGATACGTTCTAAGTAAAGCCGCCCTTTGTCTCATCCCCCCCGACAGCTTGCTTGGATACAAATTTTCCGTACCCTCCAGACTAAAATCCTTAAAATATGGCTTTGCAATTTCTCGTGCCTTTTTTTTATTTTCACCTTTTATAACAAGCGGAAGCGCTACATTGTCAATAATTCTCTTATGCGGCAGAAGCAAATCCTTTTGCAGCATATAACTTACTTTCCCGCATTTTCCATTTATATTCTCTCCATCCATTTCCACGTTTCCGCCATCAGGCTCTAAAAGTCCTGCAACAATATTAAATAATGTAGTTTTTCCAGCCCCGCTTACTCCCAAAATACAAACCAGCTCATTTTTCATATAAATCAATTGAAACATTTTTCTAAAAACTTTTTTTATTTTTCAAAAGAAATGGAAATATCTTTTTATTTCCAGCTTTTTTTGTCTTTCTTCACTTAATATCTCCTTAATATAACATATTTTTAGTTATTCGTAAAAACCTAAAAAAATTCCAATAAGCACAGCATTTTTTTAAATTTTCAGCTTTATTATTTTTTTCTCCACTATCTGACAAGAGGTCTTGATTCCCTTGATATTTTTCTATTTCAGATACTCGTTACTATACCCAAATTCCTTTGGTATTTCACGTTTCACAGCCTTATTTTTGTAAAGCCATTCATAAAATCCATTCCATCGGTTTCCATCAATTATTCCCCATTCCTTGGCATCTGCCTGATATTCTTTAGAAATCCATTTCTGACTAGCTGTTACTAAATTTATATCCAGTTCCGGAGAATTTTTTACCAAGATTTTTGCTGATTCTTCAGGGTTTTTGGCCGCATATTCATACCCCTTTTTTATTGCCCTCAAAACTTTTTTCGCAATTTCAGGATTCGCTTTTAAGTAATCGTTATTTGCAATAATTACTGGGCTATAATAATCAAGTTCCTTTCCATAGTCACGTACTTTTAAAAAGTTTGTCTTTAGTCCTGCCCTTTCTGTTGCAATTCCGTCCCAGGCATAATAAACCCAGATGGCATCAATATCTGTCTTTAAACTGGCAACAACGTTTGTTACTGTATAGGGAATTAATTTTACTTTGGAAAAATCCCCGCCATTATCAGTTACTAATTTCTTCAAAATAGCCTGCTCAATATCATCTTCCCAAGTGGCATATCTTTTACCTTCCAGTTTTTTTGGAGAATCTATCCCTTTTTCCTTCAATGAGATAATTCCAGATGTATTATGCTGAAGAATTGCCGCAACAGCCGTTACTGGCACAGGATTTTCCTTTGCAAATGATTTTGCCAGCGTATCCTGAAAACTTATCCCAAATTCTGCCCCACCAGCTCCGATAAGCGCTGTCGTACTTCCTTCAGGCGGCTGCACAATTTCCACATCGACTCCTTCCTCTTTAAAATACCCCAGGTCTTTTGCCACATAAAGCCCTGTATGATTAGTATTTGGTACCCAATCCAGCACAATTCTTATTTTTTTATTATTTTTTTAGATTTCCCGCACGAAACAATAAGAATTAAGATTAAACATAAAATTAAGATTTTTTTGACACTTTTTCTCATTTTTTTACCTCTTTTCAATTTTTTTATAACTTTTTTTATAATTGTCTAAATTATTATAAAATTTACAAATTTAATTAATATTTTTTTATTTCTATAGTTATCTTTCCCAAGTCATACACCATCTCTGAATTTTTTTTACAAAATACATAAGCAGCAAACTTATTCCGGAAATCAAAAAAATCACAGCAAACATCTTATCAAAAGAATATGATTTTCTAACTCTTGTCATATAAACTCCAAGCCCGTCATATCCGCCCAGCCATTCAGCCACAACTGCCCCAATTATCGAATATGAAACCGAGATTCTAAGACCTGCAAAAAAATATCCAAGCGAACTCGGCAGCTTCAAGTGAATAAAATTCTGAAATGATGACGCCCCCATTGTTTTCAGCAAATTCAACATATCCTTGTCAACCGAACGAAATCCATCCAGCAGCCCAATCGTAATCGGAAAGAATGAAGTCAGTAAAATAAGCATAATTTTAGGCAATATTCCATATCCCATCCAGAGCACCAAAAGCGGTGCAATCGCAACTGTCGGTATCGTCTGCGTTATAACCAGAACAGGATAAATCATTTTATAGGCATATTCAAACCTATCCATAATAACCGCCACAGCAAATCCCAGAATTATTCCCAATCCAAGTCCTAAAAATGCCTCAATAAGAGTAATTTCTGTATGCTCCATAAGCAGTGGAAAATCTGAAATAAACGCTCTTACAACTTCAATCGGTGATGGCAGCATAAATTTTGGAATAATATTAACCATTGATAAAGTTTGCCAAATTATCAGCAATATTACAATAATAATACTTGGTGCAATTTTTATCTGTTATATTTTTGAAATTTTTTTCATCAATCTTTAAAATATCTCCCTTCGGTTTATAATTTATTTTTTTACATAAGACATTACGCCTTCTGCTCCTGCCTTCACAGCCACAATCTGACATTCCTTCACAATCTCCATAAGCTCGTCAAAATCTCCCTCTATCGTCGTTTCAAATGGAGCAACATTCATTTTTAACCCTTTGCTTTTAATAAATGCAATAACTTCATCGACAACTCTTACAATTTCTTCATTTCCCGCAACATTAGGTAGCACTTGAATTGCAACGCTTGCATTAATTTCTTTTTTTCCATAATTTACCATTCCTTTCTTTAGTTAAATTTTTAAATTAAAATTTTTTTCAAAACAAAAAAATCTCCCTCATCACAAGGAGATTCTATATTTCTATAAATTTTTCTAAAATAATTTAAAAAGATAAATAAAAAAATAACTTTAAAAATTATTTTTCTATTTTTATATAAAATACTCCCTCCGACAGCATTACCTGTATCAGGTTATATGGGTTTAATTCTCAGCAAAATTTTGCTCCCCAGTATTTTTTTATTCCCTATTTTTTTATTATTCTGTTTTTACATCTTCAAGATCCGAATACAATTCTTTTTAGGATAATTTTTTTGTTTTTGTCATCGATATTTACTAAATACCATTTATTTTTTTATCTTCAAATACCAAAAGTTTTTTTGATCTAATTCCATTTTTTTGACCTTGAGCTGAAATTATACTTTTTGCAGGTATAATAGCATAATTTCTTCCAGCGCTTGTCTGCCCTGTCTTTACATTTTCCAAATCATATTCAAATTTTTCAAATTTTTATTTTTTTGCGCAGCATCCTTTAACAGCTGAAAGGTCATTTCCTTAGCCTTTTGTGGTGTTGTAGAAAGATGTTTTGCTTCCCATTCCCAAAGTTTTTCAGGCGCGCTTTCCATACTAGAGCTTGCATCTCCAGCCAGTGCATCCTTTGAAATTTTGTCAACCTTTTTAGAAACTTCAGGCTTTTACTTTTTTTCCACCATTCTTGCGCCAGTTCATTTTGTGCCTGCTCCACATTTCTGCAAATCTTTTCATCTTTCTTCTGTTTACACTTTATAGCTGTTTCTTTTAGTAATTTGTCATTCTTTTTCAAATTTCCAATGCTGTATTTATCTCCACAAGATGTAAAAATCATTGCTGAAACTGAAATTAGAAGTAATAATTTTTATTTTTTTCATTTTCCCTCCAGAAAGTTTATTATAATTAATTATACCCTATTTTTTTCAGATTTTTCAAAATTTTATTTTTTTATCAAATTATTTTTCCAAGAACTTCAATGCTTTGTCAATATTTGCCTCTTTCCCTTCTTCAGGCACATATTCAATATATTTTACAGTATTATTTTTCATCAAGAATTGTAAGCGCTCTTGTCAAAAGACCTTTTTCCTTTACAAAAAAATCCATTTTGTATACCAAATTGATGATATTTAAAATCAGAAACTGCCTTTTAGCCCATTAATTTCATTAGCTGTACAAAAATCTTTCCTGAGCAAACGGAGTATCAACTGTTACCGAGTAAAATTTTACATTTGGATATTTTTTTGCAGCTTCATTCAGCTGTTTAGTCTGTAATGAACAAACCTTTGTATCAAGCGACGGCGCTGTGTAAATCACTTTTTATATTTTTTTATCTTCAAATATATTTTTTTCATCCAGTTTTAAATTTACAACCAAAGGCACTTCCTTTATTTTTATCTCCAACTTTTAATTCTTTTTCCGACAATTGTTACTGGAATTTTTTTCCCATTGTGATTTTTTTAAATTGTTATCAGCTTTCAAGCTGTCCAAATATTGCGTATATTCTGCATTTTGTCCCAGTTTTTTTGCATTTTCATTTTCTGTTTTTTTGCTTTTATTTCCACAAGCAACTGCCAATATTGCAATCGTTCCTAATAATAACATTTTTTTCATTTGTTCCTTCTTTCATAATTTCTTAGTTGTCTATAAAAGTCTAAAAAAATTCGATAAGCGCAGTATTTTTGACCTTTCTCTGTTTCCTGACAAGAGAACCATTATAAATACTGCCAGCAGTCAATCTTTATCACTTTTTATACTTTTTAATTTGTATATTCAATTATAATCCTTTATTCTTTGAAAATATACTAAAAAAATACAGTAAAAACCTCTTTGAATAAGACAAAAAGGCTTTTTACTGCAATAAAAGTTATTCTTTATTTTTTTCCAAAATTTTTATCTGCCAGCACTAATGCTATCTTCTTTTCCCCCACCATAAATTCCACAATCATACTTTTCATATCCACTTTTTTTATTTTTCCCACGTCCAAATTTTTTTATGCTTAACCACATCTCCAACTTTATATTTAGAATTGGCACTTAAAGCGAGCTTGAGAACTGCTTGATTTTTTTACCAAATGTTCCAAATTTATTTTTTTAGAAAATGGATTGAAATTCTCTACTTTAGGTGTAAAACTTCTCGAAGTTTGCGATTTGCTTCCATATTTTCTTCCAACATATTCCAGATTTTCCTGTTTCATTTCATAGATAAATCTTGATGGTCGACGTGCGTTATCATCTTTTCCCCAGATTTTTCTAGAAGATGAATATGAAATAAATAATTCCTTTTTTGCACGGGTTATCGCCACATAGCAAAGTCTACGTTCTTCTTCCAGTTCTTCTTCTGGTGTATCAAAGGAAATTGATGGGAACAGTCCGTCCTCCATTCCAGCTAAAAAGACATAATCAAATTCCAATCCTTTTTGAACTGTGAATTGTCATAAGTTTTACATAATTTTCATCTTCTTCCATTTCATCAGTTGCCGAACTTAATGAAATCATATCAAGATACTCATTTAAAGTCATATTTGGCTTCTGCTTTTCAAGTTCTGTAATACTGTTTAACAATTCTTCAATGTTTCTAACCCTGTCTTCCTTATTGTCTTCAATTAAATCAATATAATGTGTTTTAATCAATATTTCATCAAATATTTCCTTAATTGACATCTCATCAAGATTTGAATAAATATTCTGCATCATATTGTAAAATTCTCGTAATGCCAATTTTGTAGCAGTTCTTACTGGAATTTCATCAATGTAGCGAAGTGCTTCCAGCATGGAAATATTTCTTTCATTTGCGACTTCCTGTATTTTTTTCCAGCGTCTTTTTCCCCCACAGAACGTTTTGGAACATTAACTACACGATAAAAAAATTATGGTTGTCATTTTTATTATTCAAAAGGCTTAAATATGCTAAAATATCCTTTATTTCCTTACGTTGAAAGAATTGCATCCCTCCATAAATTTTATACGGAATATTTGCAGCCAGAAGTTTTTCCTCCAGCACTCTCGACTGTGCATTCGTTCTATACAAAATCGTCATATCCTTATACTCAGCGCCATCTTTTTTCTTTTTTTTCATTTCCGTTATAATAAAATCCGCCTCATCAAAAACAGTCGCTGCATTATAAATCTTAATTTTTTCACCATCCGAGCCATCTGTCCAAAGAGTTTTCCCCTTTGAACTTTTGTTATTTTTAATAAGTTCATTAGCCGTGTCCAGTATCTTCTTAGTAGAACGATAATTTCTTTCAAGTTTTACTGTAAATGCTTCCTTGTAATCCCTCTCAAAATTTAGTATATTATTGATATTTGCCCCACGAAATGCATAAATACTCTGGTCTTCATCTCCCACAACACAAATATTTCTATACTTGGCCGCAATTAAATTTATCATTTCATACTGGATATCATTAGTATCCTGATACTCATCCACCACAATATATCTATATCTTTCCTGTATTTTTTCCAGCACAAAAGCATCATCCAGCAGCTTTCTCGCATTTAAAAGCAAATCTGAAAAATCCATCGCATTATTTGCCTTCAAAACTTCATTATATTTCTGATAAATCTCGCCAAAAAGCCTATTTGCAGGAATTCTCATATCAATTTCCCGCTCCAGCTCCTTAATCCCTATACCCTGCTCCTTCAATTTACTAATCTTATTTGCAAGTTTTCCTGGCTGAATGCCATCACTATCCTTAATTCCCATTTCTTTTTTTATTTTTGTAATAATCGACTTCTGGTCATCTACATCATAAATATTAAAATTCCGTCCATACCCAATTCTCTCAGAATAAGTTTTAAGCAATCTCACCGAAAACGAGTGAAACGTAGAAACAACAAGATTATTCGCCTCATGCCCAATAAGAGCTGCAGCCCTCTCCTTCATCTCCCTTGCCGCCTTATTCGTAAAAGTAAGTGCCAGAATATTAAGTGGCGAAATTCCTATCTCTTTTACCATATGTGCAATTCTATAGGTAACTGTCCGTGTTTTCCCGCTTCCCGCTCCAGCCAGTATCAATACAGGCCCTTCTATTTTTTTCTGCAGCTTTTCTCTGCTCCTTATTTAGTTCATCTAAAATACTCATATTTCTCCTTTTATATAATTTTTTATACTTTACATAAATATCTCGTCTTAAAATTCCAATTTTTTTAAATTAACTTTATTTATATCAATAATTTCAGTTACATAATAACTATTTATAAGTGAACTACTCCCGCTTTTAGAAGCTGGAGCTTCTTGGGAAGTATCTGCTTTTGTTAGCCAAATATATTTACCAAGCTCTTCGGGCAGTCCCTGCCCTGTTTTCTTTTATTTTCTTAATATTCCAACATCGCTTTTCCAATGTTTTTTATATTCAGTGCCGCATTGTAATCTCTATCAATTTCAATCCCGCAGCACTCATATTTATAACTTCTTTCTGATAATTCCAGTTTCTCTTTAACATTTCCACATTTACTACAAGTTTTCGACGATGGAAACCACTTATCTATCTTCAAAAATTGCTTTCCTAAAAACATCAGTTTATACTCAAGCATTCTCAAAAACATTCCCCATCCATTATCTCCTACACTTTTCCCAAAATTTAATGCCTGACTCATCCCTTTCATATTCAAATTTTCAACAACCATAGCATTATTTTTTTCGATAATTTATGTAGAAAATCTCTTCGACAATTTTTGATATATTCATGCAATTTTGATATTTTTCGCTTTTTTTGCTTTCCCAATTCCTAAGCAATAACCACTCATATTATAATTATCATCTTTAATATTAAACGAACTATTAGCCTGTGCCATAAAAGTTAATATAAAAATCCCTAACAAAATAAATTTTTTTCATTCCAAATCTCTCCTTCAAATTTTTAAAATTATTCTTAATTTCTCTCTCAAATTTTAATCTATCGCATGAAATTCCATTGTTAAAGGATCTTTACCAACTTTTTCAGCCCAATCCATTGAATCTGTTTTTAATTCACCTGTTTTTCTTATTTACTTGATAACTGAATAATCGTGGCCTACACTTGGATCTCCACCACACTTTTTCGTTATCACTGCGAATATCAAAATAATAATAATTTTTCATCTTGTCCATCTGAAGCCATTATACAATTAACATTAGCTAAATTATGTTTAATTATTGATTTTTTTCACTAATTGATATGCTTCCGCTGAATTGCCTATTAACTTGGTTTTTGGCATTTTTTTGTTTTCTTATATTTCCATCAGAAACTAAATCACTTTCTAAAAACAATTTTCCATTCACCATTAATTTTTTTCAAATACTAAATATGATGGATAATCTTTTATCCCTTCCTTTGTCGTAACTTCCTTCACAAACTCTGCTTTTACTTGTCTATCTGATATTTTTTTCCACTTCAATATTGCCCTTTAAAAACCTGTCCATAAACTGGATTTTTTTCTCAAAAAAATTTCTTTTGATCCCTAATATAATAATCCTTTGATACTGTTGTCTGATAATATTCAATTTTATCTGCCAATATTTTTTTCTAAAAGTATCAAAATCCCCATTACTAGAAGCTTTTATTCCAAATATTTACCATTTCCTTAATTTTATCTTCCGTTGTTTTAGTTTCTAATTGGACATTGGGAATACGATTTTTTTATTTATATTTCCAGTTCCTGGCTTTTTCTTCCCACAAGCAATTACACAAAAACAAAACAAAATAACAATCAATAATTTTTCATCCTCAAATTTTTCTCCTTTAAATTTTACTATTAATTCACATTCTCAAATTAAAATCCTACAACTCCCGATACTTAACTTCCGTTATCTTCGATATTTTTCTCAATAACACCATTTTTCTTCCTTTTTCTTCCCCAGCATGACTATTCCCATTTTTTTATAGACAATTTCTTTTTAAATTTAAGTCTGATTTTTTTAATAAATCAACTGTCAATAAAATCTGATTAAGCACACCTTTTTTTATTTTTTTGAAACAATAATAACTTCCGAATTTTTTTCTAAATTCACACATAAAGTCCAGAATACTGTAGCTTCCTTCCAGTTTTAACAAAAAGCCCTCCAGTAATTCTGACAAAAAAATATAGTCATTTTTCAATTAATGCCAAGTTTATTTTTTTCACGTAAATTTTTTTCAAATCAGTTTTTTTCATTTCCACTCATTTGCCCATTTACAACAATCGTTTTTTTATTTTTTTATCATCAACAAATTGCTCCTCATACATTTTTTTCAACAAATTTCTTGCCAACGTTAATTTCCGTTCCAACAATAAAAATATTTTTTTCCTTTTTTTATCATCTCTATACCTTACAATATGGTGTCTGCGACATCTTGCCTCATAATTTTCACTTGCCCCAACCATAACCAGCGGATCGTCATAATATGCAGGCTCTCCATTGATAAGCCGCTGACTCGCATAAGCAGGCTTTCCGCAAACCATGCAAATTGCATGAAGCTTATCCACCTGATCGGCAATGCTCATCAGTTTCGGTACAGGCTCATAAGGCTCTGCCCTGAAACTCATATCAAGACCTGCGACAATCACTCTTTTCCCATATTCCACATACTTCTTGCAAAAATCAACAACCTTTTCCCCAAAAAACTGTACTTCATCAATGCCAATCACTTCTGCATCAACATTTTTTTCCATAATTTCTTCCATCTGGGAAACATCGCTCACAGGATAAGCCCTAAAACTGTTATTTTCATGTGAAAATACTCCATTTTCCCCATATCTTTTGTCAATCGCATGTTTAAATGCAACTATTTTCTGTTTTGCATACTCTGCACGTCTAAGCCGTCTTATAAGCTCCTCGCTTTTTCCTGAATACATGCTTCCAGTAACGACTTCCAATGTTCCAATTTTAGAATTTTGTATCATTTTATCTTTCCTCTTTTTTATTATTAAATATTTAAATAAATTACGTTTTTAAAAAGGGGCTTTTTGCCCCTTACATATCTTTAATTCAGATTCTCTTATTTTTTTATTTTGTCTAAATGAATCAAACATATTTTTTTCGCATTGCTGTATAAAACCTTAACTTCATAAGGTTTTACGTTAACTTGAATTTTTTTGTCAGAAATTGCATAATTTTTCCTTTAAATTTAGCTGATTTCTATAAAATCCAAATAATTTCGGCACCTGTAACGACAGCGGATATTCATCTGACCCGTTATTTACCACTATTATCATAGACTCATCTCCATCTGATATTTCATAGGAAATGAAGTCTGTATTTGGTCTTGCAGGATTTATATCACGACCTTGATACAGTTTTGCCCGTCTTTTCTGGTCATCTAGATAAGCTGTAATTTCTGAGTCAATACGTCCTTTTGTCTTTGGATCGCTATAAACTTCAAGTATTCTTAATTTCCCATTTTTAAATAAGTTTTTATGCTCTTTCCGTACTTTTAACAATGCCCTGTAATGATTTTCAATATCAGAATTACTTTTTACAGGATAGGAAATCCACTTTTGAACTTCATTTACTTCCACAACGCTCGGCAAACTTCTAAGCCTGTCTTTATATTTGATAATATTGTCAGTCTCATTATCATAGGGTTCATAATCCTCCCATAACATAGGCTTTCTATTTCTAGGGGAATCTGCTCCCCACATTCCCTTTTCATCTCCATAATATATAATTGGCGTGGCAGGCAGCATCATTTGCATTGCAACTACTCTTTTTAATTTATTTACAGCAGTTCCATCGTAAAGATCTGGACGGATATTTAAATATCCTTGATCTGACTGGTTATTTCTATCATAAACTCTATTTGGATTTATCATTCCGCTAAAAATTCTGTCTGTATCAAGCGATCCGATAAACACTTGTGTCATATTAAAGCGATTGCTTGAATATCTGTTATAAATTTCATTTAATTTTGTTGCAAATTCAACTCCGCCAATACGGAAATTTGGATTAGTATTTACAGTATATTTTATAATATTATTAATAATATTATAATCTGCTCCACTATCATAAATTCCATCTTCAATATCTTTTTGTAATGCTATTTGAAACTTCCCCTGTAATCAGCAAGTCTGGCTTATACTTTTTTTCAAATTTTTCTGTAATATTTGCAATATATTCCTTATTCGCATTATCATAGTAAACATATCTTATCCCATCAATCCCGTCATCATAAATTTCCTTCTTAAATGTCCCATCAGGCCCTAAAATCCATTTTTTCATCGCATTTTCAATATAATTTCTAACTTCAGGATTTTTTAAGTCAAGCACAGTATCCTTCAAATACCAGTTTGAAAATTCCTTATTATTTATTGCAAAAAATCTGTTCGATGTAGTGTCAGCAGCCACTTCCAGAACCACTTTCAGCCCTTTCTGATGGGCCTTTTTCACAAGGCTAGCCAGTTTTAAGTCAGAATCTGTCCAAACCCACGTTTTTGGATCTAGCAAGTCTTCATCAAGCAAGTTTTTATCAGTTTCAGGATTAAAAATAAGCAAATTTAATTCCATATCCCCATTGTTATTATGAACTTTTGATTTTATGTCAAGCCCTTTTGACGTTCCAGTCTGCTCTATGTAGCCAAAATACGGATCAACGTGATTAAAGTAAATTGTGTCGTATTTATGGTTAGAAAGCGAATAAAATGGCGATGATAAAATTATATATTCTACACCAAGATCTTTAATATAATCAAGTTTTTCAATTATTCCTTCTAAATCTCCGCCATAATAACGTGTGTAATTTTGAACATCATTTAACGTATTTTCTTCCCACTCATTCTTTTCCTCATAATTACTATTCCATTCATTTAGCGAAAATTGAGGCTTCTCATTTCCGCCCCAATATGCCAAAACTAAATCTTTTTTTGATCTTCCTGAACGAATTTCCCCAGTAGGCTCAGCAAAGTCATCTGTCCCAAATTCGTTAAAAATCGCATCATTATCCACATCTCCATTTCTAAATGAATCAATGTAAATCTGGTATCCTACAGAACCTCTCGCCCATTCTGGAATTGTTGTTAATTTATTTGAACGTGAAAACTCAAATCTTTCTATGTCCTTTAGATTTTTTGAAATATTTCTTCCCATATAATATTTTGTCTTGTCATCTGTCAGCACAAAATAATAACTTGACACACTGCTTGGGATTTCAGCCATAAAAATTTCATTTCCACCATAATTTCCAATTCCACGCATCAACTTTTTCCCGCCATCATATACAACTTCCGCAGAATAAACATCATTATTTTTTGTTCTTAACATAATTTTCACATTATTCCCATTAAGCACCCTAAATTCAGTATCCTCTTTGTGAACTAACGAATTTAAGTCAATAATCCCATCATTTCTCTGACTGTATTTCAATGATTCATTTGATTTAGAAACATCTGCATTTTCATCTGCCACATCAGTTTTATCATTATCATCAACTTTTTTTCATTTTCTTCCAAATTTTTCACTATTTTTTTATTATTTCTTTTTCGCTGCACTAATCAAGTAATTCTCCTGAATATTCACAGTATCATTTACATTTTCGTGAAAATTCTCATTCTGTACAGAAGCTGAAAATGAAATAACTGAACTTACTAAAAAAACAGCAAAAGTTTCATCTTTAATTTAAAACTCATATTTCTCCTCTATTCATCTTAATTTCCCTAGCTGCAGCCAGGCAAAAAAAACAGTTATTCTTATATTACTGGTATTTTTCTCCATTGTCAAACTGCTCTAAAATACTATTCTTAATTTCCCTAAGTGTCGCCCCAGTCGTTACAATATCATCAAGTATCAGAATATTTTTTTATTCCTAAAATCAATATTTCCAGAAATTTTTAAAAAGCTCCCTTTTATATTTTTTTATTCCTATCTTCCTCATTTAAAATTTCAGCCATCTTTTTCGTATTCTTAATCCGTTCAAGCTGGACATAATTAACCTTTAAAAAAATTCAAAATTTCATCAACCTGATTATATCCTCTCTCATTCTTTCCTTTTTCCTGCTGACAGGTACACTCACAACAACATCTATTTTTTTCCCTTTTTTTAAAACATAATAAAAACTCCTCTTTTACCAATTCAGCAATCAGTTTTTGCCATAATCTTCCTATGATTATACTTTATAGGAATAAATCAATCTCTTAAATTCCCTGTTATAATCCCATACATAGTAAATATTATTTAATTTCCGTAATTTTTTAAGCTATTCAAAATATTTTTTTCGTATCCTTTGACACAATATCACACTCAACCAGTTCCTCCCCAGAAATTATATCCCGATTCCTAAACAAAAATTCCTTTAAAATTAAATATTATTTCCCTAAAAAAACTTTAGACTGGATCTTCAACCTTCTGAATTATTTTGGTTGAGTACATTTCCGTATATCCACAGTTTTTTTACATATTTTTCAAATAAAACGTATCAATAGCTATTTTTGCTCCAACAGCCTTTTTGGTAGGAATAGCCACCTTTTTTATTTCAAATATATCCATTCCGCATTTACAGCATTTTTCATCATTTCTCATATAACCACCTCAAAACGCATTTTTTAACCATTCAATATTTCCAGAGTCCTTGCTTACTCCAACAACATCATACCTCACATTCCTGTCCCAATTTTTTTTCAAAAGATAAACCTGCGAACTGGCAAGAATCCTTTTCTGCTTCTCCTGTGTCACCATCTCAATCGCCGACCCGAAAAAGTCACTTTTCCGATACTTAACTTCCACAAACACAAGTGTCTGGCTACTCTTCTCAAAAAAAATCAGATCAATCTCCCCAAATTTAGTATAAAAATTACTCTCAACAAACACAAGCCCCTGCAAAATCAAATATTCCTTCGCTACATTCTCATACTTAAACCCAACTTCCCTTTTATTCATTCTAACTCTCTTTTCCCCCTTTTTTGATATTATACCACAAATATCTATATTTATTCTTTTTAATATAATACCAATTTTTTTACTTTTTTTCAAGACTGGAAAAATTTTTCTCTTCTTTTTTTATTATTTAATTCTTTTTAATTTTTTTCCTTATCTTTCCACCCTAATCCACTTTCTTTAAATATTTCCTCAATTTTTATTTATTTTTAAAATTTTTTTAATTTCATCATCTGTCTATATCAAAAGAAATATAGTCTCTTTCTCTTTCATATAATTTGACATCTTTATAAAATTCTATTCCTGTTATTTCATCAGTAATATTTTTGAATATTTATTTTTTTGACTTTTTTTAAAAATACTTTCTTTTTTTCATTGAATTTTTGACATAATTTATATGTTAATAATATTTTTAAGTTTATATTTTTTTCTATTTTTTTCCTAACTTCATAAACACTTTCTCCAATTATACTTAAAAACTTTTTTTATTTACCCAGTCCTATAACTAATTGTTCACTCAATTGTTCTATACCTGGCTCAGAAAAATATTTTTATTATACCAGTAGTCAGCTAATTTTTTTATCACCCAATTCAGAAGCTAAACTTCTTGCTATCGACATTGCTATTGCTTTTTTTATTATTAGCAGGAATAGAGTAATATTTTAATGCCTGTCTTAAATCTCCTGCATCTTCATAAATCTCGCCCAAATAAAAATTAGAATCAACATCTCCCCCATCAATTGCCATTTGAATCCATTTTTTTAGCTGTTTCTACATCTCTTTTTCATCATAGTAATATGAGCCAATATCTCCTCTGCTCTTATAACTCCTTTTTCATAAGCAATTTTATATTTTTTTCAACTGCTCTTTTCATTTGATATATCTACATACATTTTTGCTATTTCATAATAACCTTCATTATTAAGTTTTGCTGCTTCTAAAAAAATATTTTTTTCAGCCTTTTTCATAATCCTTTTTTCAACAAATTTATTTGCTTCCTCTGTTAAATTAAAATATTGCTTTTTCTTTTTTTCTGTTCCCAAGCATATATTCAATATCTTTTTTCATATAATCTCTAACATGATAAATTTCTGTTTTCTTCTAGTATTTGTTTTTGACATCTTTTTTTAGTTCTTCCCAATTCTTTTTCTTTATAGTACACTTTTTGCAAGAAATATAAATTGATACGTCCTTCCTTTTTTTATTAGCAGCCTGCTTTTCCAAATATTTTCTAGCCTTTTTCTCTTATCATTTTCTCTCATAATAAAAATTTTCCCTAACCTGCATACAGATAATCTTTCTGATTATTTACTATTCCTCTTTTTATACCATTTTTTTCCGCCTCTTTTAAAATTTACCCGATTTTTTTCTTCAATCATTCCTATATAGTTGCTGCTTCAACATCTTTTATATTTATATGCCATGATATAGGCTTCTTTTGCTCTTTTTTTCTTCATTCATACTTCCAGCATATAGCATACCTAAATAATAATATCCTTCTGATTTATTATATTTCAGACTTTCTTTCTAAAATTTCTTCTGATTTTAAGTAATCTCCAGAGCTTTTATAATATTTCCGAATTTAAAAAGTAATTCATCAAACATTTTTCATTATTTGTATAATTAGAGTCTTTATTTTTTTAAAATAAATTAATGCTACTAACACTAGTATTAATAATATTCCTGATACAGCAATTATATTTTTTTATTTCTCATAATTAGTAACTCCTAAATATTTAATTTTTTTCAGTATATTTCAAGTTTTTTTCAAATTTATTTCAGCTATTTTTAAGAAATTCTGATTTTTCTTATCCATTTATATTTTTTTAAGATTTGAGATGTTAAATTTTTCTATTCCTGGTTCTGTAAGTATCCTATTATACCAATATTTTTCCTAGTTTTTTTCTTCTCCTAACTCAAAAAGCAATTTCACCTGCAGAAAACATTGCAACTGCATTCTTATTATTTGATGCTTTTGAATAATATTCATATGCTTTTTTTAAATCTCTTGCATTATCGTATAATTCACCCATATAAAAAAATTTGAATCAACATCTCCTCCATCAATCGCTTTTCTGTATCCATATTTTTAGCATTTTTCCATATCTTTTTTTATATAATAATATGAACCTATATTACTTGCTGCTTTTGCTATACCTTTTTCATAAGCAACTTTCATATTTCTTTCATTGCTTCTTCTATTGAAATATATCTATACATTTCTGCAATTTGATAATATCCTTCTTTATTTAATTTTGAAGCTTCCAACAAAATTTTCTTCTGCTTTCTCATATTCCTCTTTGTCAATATGTTCGTTAGCTTTTTTCTACTAAATCAAAATATTTATTCTCATTTTCATTTCCAAGCATATACTCAATATTTTTTCATTTCATTTGAAACATCTTTTTAATTGAACTTCTTCTAACAATTGTTTTTTTGGTATTTTTTTATTCCTTCCCTATTTTTTTCTTTATAATAAATTTTTTTGCAAGAATATAAATTGCCTCCCCTCTTTTTCGTTCTGCAGATTTTTTTCTAAATATTTTTTTGCATTTTTCCATATTATTTTTGATTATAATAAAAATTCCCTATAAGATAAAAAGAATACTCCAAATTACTTTTTTTATTCCTTCTTTTATACCATTTCTCCGCTTCTTTAAAAATTTCCTTTATCTTCTTCTATAAATCCTATCATAGAAGCTGCTTCAAAATTCTTTTTTTCTTATACGCCACCATGTATGCTTCTTTTCGCTTTTTTTCCTTATCATTAAAATAATTTGCATACAATGCTCCTAAATAGTAATAACCTTTAACTTTTGCTATATTTTTAAACTTTCCTTTTGTAATTTTTTTCTGCATTTTTATAATCCTCTGCTTCTATATACTCATTAGCCTTTTTCAATTAGTTCTTCAAATTTTTTTATTGTCATTTTTCTTTTTTTCTGCTATTTTTTTATAAAAAAATGAACATAATAATATTATAATAAAAAAAATAATATAAAAACCTCTAGATTTTTATATTCATAATCATAGCTAATCTCCTTTTATTATTGTTCAAGACCTTTCATCCTTTTTAAAAAAATATTTTTTTCTTTGCTTCTTCGTATTTATTTTTCTTATCAAGGAATCTGCTTCATCAATTAATTCAAATTTTTTTATTTTTCATTCTCATTTCCTAACATCAAGTCTATTTTTTTAACATTATTTCATCATCTATTCCATTCATTTTTATTTTTTTCCAAACATTTTTTTCCTTTAAGCTATGAATCTTACTCTTATTTTTTTCTCTGTAATAAATCGTCATAAGATAATATATTCCTTCGGCATCATTTCCATCTTCTGCTTTTTAACAAATATTTTTTTGCTTCCTCATAATATTTTTTTAAGCATTTTTTTATAATTACCTTCATCTCTTTCTACATCTCCTAAAGATATTAATTCCAGATATTTTTTTATTCTCATTTTTTTAACTCTATTTGTGGGTTTAGAGCAACTTATTATAATAAAACTTAATAACCATAAAAAAATAAAATAGTTAGCAAATATTTACTATAAAAATTTTTTTAATTTCCACAAAATCATAACTGTTCTCCTATTTTTCTAAACTTCCTTTTTTTAAAAAAATACTATTTTTTTAAGATTTGTATTCTTATTTTTATTATTTTCTCTTTTTCCCAAAAAAATTTTTTTCCTTATCTTTTCACTCTACTCCGCTTTCTTTAAATATTTTCTCACTTCCATCCAATATCTTCTTCAAAAAATGTCTTCCTATGATACCTGCAAGCCCCTTTTTCAACCAAAATTTCCCTATGTTTCTTAGTTCCATACCCTTTATGCTTCTCAAACTCATATTCAGGAAATTCCTTTGCGATTTCACAAAGTATTCTATCCCTCGTAACCTTTGCCACAATAGAAGCCGCCGCAATTGCAATCGACTTGCCATCCCCTTTCACAATGCACTCCTGCTCTCCTTCATACTCACGAATCAAATGATTACCATCAACTAGAACTATATCAAATTCAGATTTTTCCGCCACTTGGCTAATTGCACGCCGCATTGCTAGAAACGTTGCATTCAAAATATTTATCTCATCAATTTCCTTTCTCTGAAGCAATCCCAATTCCCACAATGCAATTTTTTTCTATTGCCTCAAACAATCTCTCCCTTTTCTTCTCAGTCAATTTTTTTGAATCATTAATTTCCTGCAGCTCTGGAAAATCCTGATTTACAATAACCGCCCCAGCCACAACTGGCCCAGCCAAAGGCCCTCTCCCAGCCTCATCAACCCCAACAACAATTTTATTATATCTTTTTATCAAATTCTAGTAGTTCATTTTTTTATTTTTCTAATTTTTTTCATCCATAAGTTTTTTTCCTCTATTTTTTTATAATTTTTATTTAACAAATTTATAAATAACCAAAACTGCCTTTAAAATATCCAAATTAATAATTTTTCAAGCTCCAGCCCACATTTTTTCAGCGCCTTTTTAAAATCTTCCGGCAATTCTGCAATAAATTCCATATTTTCTTCTGTAATTGGATGTTGAAATTCCAGTTTATAGGCATGAAGCATTTGCCGTTTTTCACTGTCTGGCCTTCCGTAAACACTATCGCCTAAAATTGGGTATCCCAGATGTTTCATGTGAACTCTGATTTGGTGAGTCCTTCCAGTTTCAATATGAACTTTAACAAGTGTAAATTTTTCCGCCTGTGAAATTACTTCATAATTGGTAATTGCAGTTTTCCCTGAATTTAAGTCATTTATTACAGTCATTTTCTTTCTGTCGTTTTTATCACGTCCAATTTGTGTTACAATTCTCCCGCTTTTTTGATTCAATTTTCCCTTCAAAATTGCAAGATAAGTTTTTTTCACAGTTTTATCATGAAACATTTGCGACAATTTCAAATGTGCCTTGTCATTCTTTTGCAATTATCAAAAGTCCGCTCGTATCCTTATCCAGCCTATGCACAATACCAGGACGGATTTCCCCATTTATCCCTGATAAATCTTCAATGTGATACAAAATTGCATTTACAAGCGTTCCCGAATAATGTCCGTTTGCAGGATGAACAACAATTCCAGCCCTTTTATTAATAACCGCCAAATCATTGTCCTCATAAATTATTTCAATATCAATATTTTTCAGGCTTAATCTCAACTGTTTCCAACTCTGGAATTACAACTTTTACCACATCATTTTCTTCAATTTTTATAAGCTGGCTTTGTCTTTTTTCCCATTTACTAAAAATATTTTTCATCTTTTTATAAGCTGCTGAATCCGTGTCCGTGTCAAACTCCAGCCTTTCTGACAAAAATTTATCAATCCTGCTTCCCAGCCTCTTCACTTCAAAAACAAACGATATTTTTGATCATTCTCACTATTTTTCAGTATCAATTTCATCTTCAAATTTCATTTTTCAATTTCATATTTTTCTTTCTTTTCATTCATAATTATCTATTTTTTTCTTTCTTTTATAATTTTTTTATTTCCCAAAAATTTTCATTCCCTTTTAAAATTTATCCCGTCAATACAATGATTATAAATTAATTCCTTAATTTCATCCATATTATTAGTTTCATAAAACTTTCACAAGCAATTCCAAAAAAATTTCCTCCTGATATTTTTATAGGAACTGAAATAATCCCTGCACCATTTTGAATCATCACCTGATTTGCCGCCATCATGCTTGTCCTTTTATTTCCATCATAAAAAAAGCTGGCTTCTCATTAAATATAGCATTAAATTTATTGCTTTTTTTCTGTTGCAGAATTTTCACTTTCTAAAAATCTTGTTCAAACTATCATTCACTTTTTTTCTTTATCAGGAATTTCAGGCTTCCAATCTGTTCCACCCATACTGACATCAGAAAATCTCAATTGTCGCTGGGAAAAGGATTTACATTTGCCTCTCCAATAAGCTGATTTATTTTTACAGATATAATTTAAATCAACCGGATATTCAATATTTTTCCAAAAATAAATTCCCACGAATGTTTCAAATTAACAATGGCATTTATATCCTTAACTTTCATATTTTTGAATTCCCAGCCCTTGAAAAAAATCGTTTCAGTCTGAGGATAAGTCACAGCTATTCCTTCCAAATTTGCTGATTTCCAAATAGAATCTACTATATTTCTTTTTGCAACAAAAAAATATTTTCCTCCAATGTCATTTTTATACTTGTCTTCCATAAATTCACTCTTTTCTAAAAAAATTTTTTTCATCAATTTCTTAACTCTCATCATCACATTTCTGAAAAAAATATCCATTTCCTCTGAATACCCTCGATTATGATGGTTCTTAGCCAAAATTGCTACTTCCTCATCAATTTTTTCCAACTTTTCAAAACTTCTTTGTGCATGATTTTGCAATTCTGTCTTAAATCCCAACTTATGCAGAACTCTCGTTACAATCGACACATTCCCCTTCCCGCAGTCGTGCAGAAGTGCTAATTTCAAATACTTCTCATCATTTTTTTCAAGTCTGTTTTTTTCTCACTTTTTTTATAAACTTCAAGCGAATGAAACTTATCATAATCTGACATTTCCAAAAATATTTTTTTCTCATTTTCTGACAGCCTTTTCAAAGCCTCATTCATATAAGCCCTATTAATCTTTGGCTTAAAATATTCCATCGCTTTTCTAATTATATACATTTTTTTCCAACCTCTTTTTACATATTTTTCATTTATATTTAATTTTTATTTTTTAGATCTGTTCAATAGCCACATAAACTTAGAAATTTAACATATCCCGAAATTCTCAGAAATAGATAAATGTCTCTCTATTTTTCTCAATTTCTACATTTCCTTCACAACTATATCTCCCAAAAATTTTCTTCAACTTCCTAATATTTTTTCCCATTTTTTTCCCAATAAATTCCCCTTTATCCTTCTTTTTCAACAAAAAAATACTGTAAAATAGCCATTTCTCTCAATTTTTTTAATTTTAGCAATTCCACCAATATTTTTTTAATTCCTCATTCAAGCCATTTATTTTTACTTGCAGAATTTTCCTGCTTCTAAACTTTTTTTCATTTAATTTCACAAAAATCTTTTTCCATAATTCTCATTTTCTAAAGCCATCAGTTCTTCAATATTTTTCCACATCAAAAAAACTGATTTTTCTCCAATTCCTCTGAAAAATTCAACTTTCTCCAATGTCAAATATTTCCCGTCAAGCGCCTTTATCTTTTTATCCCTAATTTTCTATTTTCAAAGTTTTTTTATTATTTAATTTTTTTCAATATCAAACTTTTGTGTTATTTTAAAAATAAAATTACTCATAATCCGCACCTGCTGTGGCAAAAATCCATCTCCCACAAAAATATAGCCTGCCATTTTCATATTTCACAAAAACTTTCTCTTATATGATTTTTTTAATTTTTTTCCCCTTTTTCTGAAGTAAATTCGTAAAAATCCCTTTTTCCTGACACTTTTCTCACAAATCTGATTTATTCTCTCTTTCATTATTTTTTTCACAAGATTTTTCTGGATATTTCATAAATATAATATCTTTTTCAATCATTTGTGGAAATTCTAAAAATGGCAATGTTCTTACTATTTTATTAATTTTTCAGCCCTTCTGTCCCTAAAAAAATTTTAATTTTTGAAAAATCAATAACATCTTTTTGGAATTTATATAAAGAATATTTTCCCTTTGCACTCACATTTGCATCAGTTCTTCCAGCCTGCTGAATTCCTTTTGAAAAATCTTTGATTTTGTTACTTTTCCAGAAATTTTTTTCTAAATTCTGCTTTTTACACTTTTTTTGTTTTGGATTTTTCATCAAAAGATTCAAACTTTTTTTGCTCCATCATATTCTATAAAAAAACATGTATCCAAAATATTTTTGTATTCTCAAAATCCCTTATTAATTTATTCACTATTATCTCTCCATTTTTTTATTTCTTTATTTTTATAAAGTTCCCTGACATATTTTTCCAATCTAATTTTTTTCATAATTCACAGCTACTATTTATTCATATAATTGAATATATTTTATCATTTTCTCCAATAAATGTATAGGTACTCTCCTTTAATTTAAAGTAAAAAAATCAATTTCTCTATTATTCCATGTTATACTTGACTTATCAAAATTATTTTTAAAAATTTAGAGGTGATTATTTATGAAATCAGGTTATGAAATTTTTGAATGATCCTTTTTCTTAACAAAGGAACAGCATTTACAAAAGAAGAAAGAAAAAAATATGGATTATTGGGACTATTGCCAGCACAATTCCAAACGATAGAAACTCAAGCGAAACAAGTTTACAAACAATTTCAAGCGAAAGATAAATTAATAGAAAAAAAGACATTTTTTTGATGGAAATTTTTTTAACACAAATAGAACATTATTTTATTATTTATTTAATGAACACGTTGTTGAGTTTATGCCTATTGTTTATGATCCTGTAATTGCAGAAAGTATAGAAAATTACAGCGAATTATTTGTAAATCCTCAGAATGCGGCTTATTTGTCAGTAAAAGAACCAGAAAACATAGAAACTATTTTAAAAAATGCTGATGACAACAGAAAAATCCGTTTAATTGATAGTTACTGATGCAGAAGGAATTCTTGGAATTGGTGATTGGGGGAACTAACGGAGTTGACATTTCGGTTGGAAAACTGATGGTTTACACTGCCGCCGCTGGAATTGATCCCGCTACTGTCCTGCCAGTTGTAATTGATGCTGGAACAAATAGAAAAGAACTGCTAGAAAACGACTTGTATCTAGGAAATAGATTTGAGAGAGTTCGAGGAGATGAATATTATAACTTTATAGACAAATTTGTAAAAACAGCTGAGAAAAACTTTTTCCCAAATTTATATCTTCACTGGGAAGACTTTTGGAAGATTAAATGCTGCTAAATATTTTTAAATAAATATGAAAATGAAATCTCAACTTTTAACGACGATATACAGGGAACTGGAATTATCACTTTAGCTGGAATCTTTAGGCGCATTAAAAATTTCAGACGAAAAAGCTTACTGAGCAAGTTTATATGTGTTTTTGGTGCAGGAACTGCTGGAGCTGGAATTGCCAAAAGAATTTTTTTGATGAAATGATTGAACAAGGACTTTCTGAAACCGAAGCAAAAAAGCATTTTTATTTAGTTGATAAGCAAGGATTATTGTTTGAAGATACAGAAGGATTGACACCAGAACAAATTCCTTTTGTGAGAAAGCGTGATGAATTTGAAAATTCTGATGAACTAATAAATTTAGAAGCAGCAGTTAAAGCTATAAAACCAACAATTTTAGTAGGAACTTCAACGGTACCAAAAACTTTTACAAAAGAAATCATACAAGAAATGGCAAAACATACAAAAAGACCTATAATTTTTCCATTAAGCAATCCTACAAAATTAGCAGAAGCATCTGCGAAGGATCTTATTAAATGGACAGATGGAAGAGCCCTTATTGCAACAGGAATTCCATCAGATCCAATAGAATATAAAGGAACTGTTTATGAAATTGGACAAGCTAATAACGCATTAATTTATCCTGGATTAGGACTTGGAATTATTGCAACAAAATCAAGACTTGTAAATAACAAGATAATTTCAGCAGCAGCTCATTCATTAGGGGGAATTATTGATACAAACAAACCTGGTGCTGCAGTACTTCCACCTGTATCAAAATTAACAGAATTTTCTGAAACAGTGGCACTTGCAGTAGGAGAAAGTGTATTAGAAAGCAAAAAAATTAAATAGAGATCCTGTTGATGATTTGAAAAGAAGCAATTGAAAAAAATACAAAATGGATTCCTGAATACAAAAAAACTTTAATTAGCTTATTGATTTTTTTCTAACTTTTTTTAAAGTAAAAATGAAAATGTATAAAAATATTAGGAGATGATTTTTATGAAAATAGCAATGGCTGGAGATCATGCTGGATTTAATTTAAAAAAAGGAAATTAAGGAATTGCTGGAATCACAAGGGACATGAAGTTATAGATTTTTGGGCCTTTTTAGTGAAGAATCTTGCGACTTGCCTGATTTTTATCTATCCTGCTTCACTTGCAGTAAGTAAACAAGAAGTTGACAGAGGAATTTTTTTATAGATGGTGTTGGCTATGGAAGTGCTTTAATTGCAAAATAAAATTTATGGTGTTTATGCTGCTGTTTGTCAAGATCCATTTTGTGCAAGTCTAGCTCGTTCTCACTCAAATACAAACGTACTTTGCCTTGGTGGAAAAAAATTATTGGTTCTGCTATTGCACAAGAAATTGTAAAAAGCATGGATGACTACTGATTATTTGATAAATGAAAAAAAAATATACAAATAGAGTAGAAAAAGTAATTGAAATTGCTGAAAGACATATAAGAAAAAGACATTTAACTAAATTAAATCAATAACAAAACAAGGAGGATTTTTCTCCCCCTTGCTGAATAAAAATCTATTTTACTTAATTTTTAAACATAAATAGCATTAATAAATCGCCCTAAATCCAATTCCACCTCTAATATTGCTTCCTTTAGTGTCATATCCAGCATTTACCGTTACACCAAATCTTGTATTGTCAATTCCAATGTTAAGGTCAAACTTACCATTTCCACGTCTGTCGTCTTTTTCACCTCTAACTCCGAACCAGTCAGCATCTGTATATCTTACTCTTGCCTTATTCTTACCATCTGCTACTCTTCCTAATTCATTTTCATATGCAGCTGATAATCCAACTGACAACTGTGTTCTTACTGCCATTGGTTGAACATACTTGAATTCTATTCCAGCTTCAGGTTTTACTGAGAAGTAGTCGTTTCCATCAACTTCTAATCTAACTTCTCCGTCATCTTCTTTTATGCTGCTAAATCTTCCATATTCCATTTTCAACGCACCATATGGTCTCAAATGAGTTCTTTCAGACATTCTGATATCATATCCTAAATCTGTTTTAAGCGCCGCACCATAAGAAGTATAATCTCCTTTAGCATTGAAGATATCATCAACAACTAGGAATCTACGTTTCATTTCATTTCTACCTGCAAAAAAACATCTCCTGCAATTGTCCATCTCAATGAACCATTGTGATCCATGTAAGGCGACATTGTTTTAAAGATTCCTGCTTTTACCATAGTTTGATTTTCTCTAGATTTTCCAATATCTTTGAATTTAAAGTTATTATTTACTGCTCCAGCATACCATCCAGAAGAATTTCCTAACTTAACTGTTTCATTTTCATGAACATAAGCTACTCCATAAGCATTACTTGTATAATCAATGATTCCAGCTGTATCTGTATTATATTCATTTCTCATACCAAATACTTTAATTTTGTTGTTTTGTTTAGAAGGATTTCTCCATTGATCGTGCAAGTATCTAAATTCTTTATCAAGTAGGCTTCCAGTTTCATTGATTCTTTGTTGAACATTTCCGTATTGGTGTCCCATCATTTCATCTGTTGCTTGATAGAATAATGCTTCTTCATTTTTACCAATATCGTTCAATTTATTGAATAATTGTTTTTCTCTAGCTCCTCTATCTCCATACCAGTCAACTCCATATCTGTCATCTAATCCATGCAAGAAGTTGTAAGTATCAGTACTATTTACTGGTGTTGTTTCATTTCCAGCAAATTTTGTATAAGGTAATTTAGCTAATACAGCTGATCCTAATTGACCATTAGAATATAATGGTGTTGCTATCCAAGTTAATGAACCCCCATAAGCATTCCATGTTACTCCTGAATTTGCATCCATCATTTGAACATATGGATCCAATATTGCTCCTGAAACTACAATATTTTTACTATTGGTAGTTCTAGCTGCTTCTGTACCAATAATCAAGTCCGCTTCATTTGTTATCAATCCTAAATTTCCTGAAATTGGATTAGTTGAACCTAATGTATCTACATATATTCCTAATGATGTAGGTGAAGGTCCTGCTGGTCCTTGTGGTGTATTAATTATCACATGTTCAGGTGATACTATACTTGATATAGTTCCATGATTTATTGTTGTAACTGTAGTTGTTGCTGGTGTTGCTCCTGTTGGTGCATTTATTGAAATTCCACCTGCTGTTTTTGATGTAGATTTTGAAGTTGGATCAAATGATTCAGTTGCTCCACTTCCTAAAGTGATTGTACCATAGTTCTTAATTATACCACCACTTGCTTTAAACATCGCATATCCTTCTGGTGAATTAATATTAATTGTACCATTATTTGTCAATTCAGCTTTATGTTGAACAACTACACCAACTGCTCCTGTTGGAGTTCCTACTGTTGTAATTGTCCCATTATTTACCCCTTTAGCTCCATGATCTAAGTAAATACCCATTCCACGGTCTCCGGCAATATTGATTGTACCATAATTTTCAGCCTGTGAATTAGCTCCATCAGCAAATAATCCAATACCATCTGCTCCTACTGTAATTGATCCAGTACTGCTGTTAATTACTTTTCCTGTAGTTGTAGCCATACCGATAGCATAGTTTTTATTTCTTGTATCAGAATTTCCAACAACTATTGCAGCATTATTTGTTGCTACTCCAGTTCCTGTATTCAAGATACCTACACTTTGGTCTCCCAGAGTAAAGTTTGCATTATTTATAACTGTACCTGGTGAAGAAATTCCATAAATTCCTACACCTGTTGGATTATTCAGTGCAATATTATTTGTAAAGTTTGTTGTAGGGTTATTTGAATAGAAGTATGTTGATCCATTTCCTAATGTTACAGTTGCTGTTGAAGTATTATTGTAATTAAATGGACTGCTTCCAATAGCAACTATTCCATACGAATTATCTCCTACATTTATTGCACCACTGTTAAAGTTTAAGTTTCCTCCATCTTCAAGGAATATACCAGTCGCATCGTTATTTCCTACTGTAATTGTTCCTGTATGATTTACAGTAGATGGTCCTGTAGATAATTTTTTAGAATAAATTCCAATTCCGTTATCTCCAGCTGTGATTTGCCCTGCGTTATCAACATTGTATCCATAAATTCCTACTGAGTTATTTCCTACCGAAACTTTTCCATTTGCTGCATTTTCAATATTTACACTTTCAGTTGCTGTATAAATACCTACATTAGGATTTGTAGTTAAACTACTTGAATTTCCTAAGTTGATTTCTCCATTATTTAATATTTTATAGTTACTTCCTAAACCATAGATACCTACTGAACCTTCTCCAGCTAAATTAATTTTTACCATTTGTGTCATTTGTAACCCTTGTATCGGTATTTCCTGTTCCTGTACCTTCATATGTTATTCCAATAGCCTTTCCAGTGCTTATTATATTTTTTGAGTTAACAACTGAACCTTTATATGTAGTTGTTCCTACTGTATATCCAGATGCAGTATCTCCTTTAGAGAATATTCCTACTGAATTTGATCCTAAATTTATAGTTCCTTCATTTTCTATCTTAGAATCAGTAGTTCCATATAGGGCTGCTGAACCATCTCCAACACTTATAGTTCCTGTTGGTTTATTTGCTATTTCAGCAAACTTACCATATATAGCTGTCGAGTTTGCTCCTGACAAGTTAATAGTTCCATGATTTATTAATTGAACTTTATTTCTACCAAGAGTTGTATCATTTTCTTGAGCTATTGCTACTTGTCCTGCATTTGTTCCTGTAATAGTTTTACTATTAGCATTTTCTATTGTTGAGTTAGAAATTTCAAGCATATTATATGGATCTGTAGGACTATCTAAATCTATATTCTGATCTAATGTTAATTTACTTAAATATAGCATAAATGTCTTATAGTCGGTAGATCCTGAAAAATGTACTGTTGGTAATGCTGATGTTATACCACTTGGTGCTGTTCCACTTAAATCCATAGCAACATTTTGAGCTATAAATAATCTTGAACCTTGTGCCATATTAAGAGTTAAGTTGCTCAAATTATCAAAATTATTATTTGCCCAAGTTTGTATATCACTTGTAGCAAAGTTTGCATATCCAGTTCCTCCACCAACTGGTACTCCTTTATATAGGAAAGCTGTTCCTCTTGAGTTAGCATCTGATCCACCTTTAATATTTGCAGTGTTCATTGCACCTGTTCCAAAATTTATTTTTCCACCATCAGTTGTATAGAATGCCAATGATTTTGGCTCAGTATTTAATGTAACACCATCTAGAGTAATAGTTCCATTATTTGCTGCATAAGTATTAAAAGCTCCATCTTTTGCAGTAACAGTTCCACCAGTTACTTTTAATGTTGTTGGTGTTGTAGCCACTGCTGTTGTTTTATATTTTCCATCCGCATAAAGACCTATAGAAGCTGAATCTCCTACTGTTATACTAGTATCTGTATTTGTCTGAGTTACTTGACCACCATTCATTGAAGCTAAACCAACTGATCCATCTGTAGCACTCAAAGCAGTTCCATTAACAGTCACCTTTCCTGTACTTGTTATTGTAGTTGTCCCTTTTGCCACAATAGCTTTAACAGATTTTCCAGTTGCTGTTATACTACCTGTATTATTTACTGTTCCAGCTACTGATGATATCCCTGTTGAACCATTAGAATTAGAAATATTTATAGTTGCTGCTGTTGTCAAGATATCTGTTCCAGCATTATATACAGCTGTATTGTTTTCTCCACCAATTATACCAATTTTATTATCTGCTGCTGCAGCTAAATTCACTAATCCATCTTGAACATACACAAGTGCATTGTTCTTTGCTGTATCACCAGTTGCATTTAAAACATAATTTTTTAAATTAAAAGTTTCAGTTCCTGGATAATTGAAGTAAAGTCCAGAGTTTCCTTGACCTGTTATATCTACTTTTATTATGGATTCACTTGTTGGAGTATCCAATATTTTTTCTTTATTTATAGCAGTACTTATAGCACGTGCTTCTCCACCTTCTAATTTATTATATGCATTGAAATAAATTCCTGCTGATTTTTGACCGCTTATTGTAATTGGTTTTTTAAGAAGAATTTCAGCCAAATTATATTTCATTCCATCTGTAAATGTAATACCAACTTGTTCTGCTCCAGCTAAAGTAATGTCTCCCTCATTTGTTATACTATATCCTCCTGCTACTCCAGAACTATTAGTAGCTATACGAGCAAATATATCTTTTGTTCCTCCTAATGTTATTTTTCCATTTTCACCATTATAAAAATACATTGTTCTATTAGCATCATTTAAAGAACGACCAGGTGTAGTAGCTTCAACAGCTGTTATCCAAACATAGTTTTTACTTCCTGAAGTTTTAATTACTCCATTATTTACAAACCCTATATTTCCATGCGTAGCTGAATCACCATGGTATTGTGAATAGTACATCACCAAATTTTTCCCTTTCATATCTACAGTTGTACCGTTTAAAACCCATGTTGTATCTCCATAATTTCCATGTCCATCTGTATGAAATAACCATCTTTGGTAGTTTGTTAGTCCATTCCCTGAATAATTAAATGTTACATTATTCATTGTTATTTTTTGTCCACCAACATTCTTCATAGCTGCATAACTATTATTATTTTCTATATCAAGATTTTTTTGACCATTATTTGTTTCCCTTCCTGCTTGAGCAGTTGCATTACCTTCTACTCCTGTAAAACTAGTTCCTGTTGAAAAAATATTAGTCGTCCCAGCATCAGTTGTTATATTCATAGTTCCACCAGTTATACTTTGTTGGGAGATTGGTGCAACATCATCACTACCTGTAGTAGTATTATTTGTAGCTGTTGTATTTCCTATTATATATTGTTCATCTCCATTTGCTGTACCTGGCATATTAATTGAACTTAATGTTATCGTATTAGGTGTAAAAGTACTTATATCTGGTGTTACTGGTTTAAAGTCTATTGCCTTTGGCAATGTTGGTGCCAATGCTTCCGGTGCAGGCACAGTAATAGCTCCCTTATTTACTATTCTAGGTTTAATACTAGCAGATATTTCAAATGATACAGGTGGTTCTGATACTGTTTTATTACTTGCTAATCCATATGAACTATATCCATTTCTTGAATTTGTTGAAGCTGATCTTGGATCACTACTTTGTGGCAAATATTGATACATTGAGCTTTCTTTAGATATGTATCTATTATAAGCATTTGAATCTCTCTTTAAAATACCCTCATAAGGATATTTCTCTTTCTTATCTCCTCTTCCTTTATAAGTTCCGTGCCAGTCATTGTAAAAGTCATTAATTCCAAATTGCCAGCTGCTCCATGGAGATTTTGTCACATGATCCCTTGTTCCATTAACTGAGTCAATTCCAAGTTTGTATCTTTAATCAGCTTGTTATTTTCAACTCTTGCACGTTTAAAATCTGTCCGCATCTGATTTATTGAAGTGTTAATCTGACTAACTTGATTATTAATCTGTGAGTTTGTCACAGTTTCTGCAAACATTTCCCCAGTTGAAATTAACATTCCATTTAATAAAAATGCAAGCAGAGCCGAATCAGTATACTTAAAGTCTTTTACATCTTTTCTGCAAAACGATTTCAAATTCTTTTTTTAAATTTAATAAGTTGTTTGTCATTGTTATCTCCTTTTATTTTTAGTTATTTGTAAAAGTTTGAAAAATTCCAGCAAGTTTAATATTTCTAGGTTTTGATTTTTTTCCCTTTCTAATAAAAAAATCTTTACCGAAAAATATTGCTGTTATTCAATTTTCATGGACTTTCACTTTTGCGATTGCTTATTTTTAATTTTTTTGACAATCTAAATTTTACAATTTAAATCATCATTTAAAAATTTTTTTCCTTGAAAGAAATATTCAATTTAAATATGAAAAAAACAGTGATTTTTATAATAATTTAAGTGATGATTATTTTTCCATACTCAAAATTGATTTATTATCTTAAAAAGAATATTTCCATAATTATATCCCCAAAAACCAGCCCGCTATTTAAACAGGAAATAGCATAAGATAATTTTATTAATATAATTGCAGTTTCTTATTATATCATAATTTCAAAAAAATCAATATCTCAAAAAAAATAATCTCTTTCTAAGATATTGGTTTTAGAATAGAGATTATTTTTTTAATTTATTTAAAAAAATTTTCCAAAGTTCAAAAAAATAATTTATCATTATTTCTTTTTAATTGTAAATTTAAGTATTTCAGATTTTTAATTTCATAGAATTAATTAATTTATGCTTCCTGTGCTGCATATCCGCCTTCGATTGCAACTTCCTTCACTTTTTCCTTCTTCTGTTTGATTTTTTTAATGAAAAAGTCCCTGTTCCAGCCCTGATTTCCGTATTCTTCAATATAATCAACTACAAATACGTTTGTCATGTCGATTTTTTTCTTACCATCTGCCCTGCTGAAATGATCTCAAGGCTTGCTTGTCTGTAGGCATCGCTTGCTTCTGATGGAACTAATGACCATTGTGCAACTTTTCTTGTGTCATCTTCTGTATCTCCGCTTGCTGCAGCCAGTATTTTTCCCCTGATTTCCAAAATTACTCCTAGATCTGTTGCTCTCGCATTTTGAATCATCAGGCGTTTCAGAAATATATTTTACATCCAGGATACTTTCCTTGTCTAGCAAAAATTTCATTTTCCTGTCCTTTAACGCTCAATCTGAATCCCATGAATTATTCTCCCCATTTTATTTTTTTGACAATTAAATAATAGCGCTATTTTTTTAAATTAATTTAATTTTAATTATCTGTTATTATTTTACAACAAAAAAATAGTCATTTGTCAACCCTTATTTTTTTAATTTTTTTATTAATTAATCTACAAGATAAACTTTTAAGGGCAATTTCTTCATCAAACGGAATCGGCACAGCGACAAACTTTTTTCCCTGCATCAATCATTCTGGCAATAATTTCACTCTGGCTTTTTGGCAAATATCCAACTTTTTCCTTCCTAGAATTATAAACAGCGACTGCATTCAAGGAAATACCATTAAATTCACGAAATAAATCCAGCTGAACTTCATCTTTAATCTTAATCGCAAAATTTCTAATATATTTAACTCCCTCTAAATAAGTATCCAGCAAAAACAGTCTTCTCGACTTCTTTGTATACTTGTCAATCAATGTCTTTGCATATTCAAACATCATTTCCTTCCCCAGCTTAATCTTTTCTTCACGTCCATTATCCTTTTGAATAACAAGCACTCCATTTCCAAAAATTAAACTCGTTTATCATATAATTTCTCTGATTTTTCAAAAGTTCAAAAATATTCCATCATTTCTTCAAAAATCATAATTTCCTTCTGGTTAATCTGAAATGATCCCTTTTTCAGCTCAACCGATGTATTCTCAATATACGAATAATAAAATCTCCCATCCCCAAAAACCTCAATTTCATAATTTCCCCATAATAAAAGCCCATCAAATTCAAGTTTTATCCCATTAAAATTACTTACCAGCATTTCTTTCACCTCTTTTTGTTGTACCTTCTTATTCCTTATTTCAGTCCTTCCAACTTTCCTTCAATAAATAATTTCAAATTTTTTTCAACATCATTCATAAGTGTTATCATACTTTTTTTCAGATTTCCATGCGATATGTGGAGTAATCACAATATTATCCAATTCAAATAATTTAGAATTTTTTTCAATCGGCTCAACACTCGTTACATCAATAGCCGCTGATTTTATTATTTTATTTTTTAATGCAAAATACAAATCATCCTGATTTATAACCGGTCCTCGTGCTAAATTTAAAATTCTGGCACTTCTTTTCATTTTTTTCATTTTTTCAAGATCTATAAGATTTCTCGTTGAATCAGTCAACGGAACATGAAGCGTCAGAACATCACATTTTTCAAGCACCTCATCCAAGTCATGCCGTAAAATTCCATCCTCTTCAACTTTTTTATAATTTTTTCCAGCACTTTTAGCAACCATCACTTCCATTCCCAATGCTTCTGCCATCTGTGCAACTTTTTTACCAATATTCCCAAATCCTATAATTCCTAAAATTTTCCCCTCCACATCATCAATCGGATATTTCTGATAATCAGGAACATGAATATCAATCCATTTACCATTTTTTACTTCCTCAAAATATTTATTAACAGGCGTTAATTCATTTAAAAGAAAGGTAATTGCCAGCTGTGCAACAGAGTTAGTCGAATAGCCTGAAACATTTGCCACCTTTATTCCAAACTCATTCGCACTTTTCACATCAATATGATTAAATCCAGTCGCTGTAATAAGTATCAGTTTAAGTTTTTTAGCCTTCTCAAACTGCTTTTTCCCAAGTCTTATCCTAGTCGTTATTACAACATCCACATCTTCTATTCTTTCATCAATTTCTCCAACTTCAGTATCTTCATATTCAATATATTCGCCATATTTATCAAACTTTTCCCTTAAATCAATCGGTCCAGCCGTAACTCTATCCAAATACACTATTTTTTTAAATTTTTTCCATAAATATCATCTCTTTTTAATTTTTTTATTAAAAGTAAATATGCTATACAATACTGACATCCGCCTTCAATTTATAAATAACATCCTTTCTTTCCACAACAATCATAACTTTTTCCTTCAATTCCTTATCCCGTTTTATTTTTTGCAATAATTTTTTTGCTGGATTTATAGCAATGGCATTTCCTACATTTTTAAACATTGTCAGATCTCCCGTTGTATCTCCATAGGCATACGACTTTTTCAAATCAATGTCATATTTTTTACAAAAATCCGTTATTGCCTTCTGCTTACTTTTAGCATCCCACATTGGAATAACATTCCCTGTAAAAATCCCATTCTCATCAACTTCATAAATAGAAGCCCTGTAATCTTCAACACCATATCTTTCTGCCATTTTGCTTACAAGAAAATCCGGACTTCCTGAAATAATTATAACCTTATGCCTCTTCTCCTTATGGTATTTCAACCTTTCCCGTGTATACCGGTAAACTTTGTCCCCTTTTAACTTCATCACTCTTTTTGCAATAAAATCCATATCTTCCTTGCTAAAATTTTTCAATGCCTCCATATAAGTCTGTACAAGTTCATCCAAATAATCATCATAATCCCCAGTCCTATTTTCCCACTTGGAAAATTTCTCCTTAACTTTCCCTTCCCAAGTCATCATATCAATATACTCATACTGCACAAGCATCTTAAAATGCTCAATTAACAGCGAATCCCGATAAATCGTCCCATCAATATCAAAAAATGCCGCCACATTTTTATTTTTACTTTCTTTCATTTCCATTCCCCTAATTAAATTTATTTGTCATCAATGCATTTTTACATATTATTCTATATTTTTACCCTATTTCCTCCAATAAATCAAATAATTTGCTATTCTAAATAATCTATTACTAAATCATATTTAAAAAAATAGAAATTATATTTTTATTTATATACAAGTAAAACAGTCATAACTTTTTGAATTCAGTTTTAAGACAGTTTTTATTATATTATTGTATCATTAGATCTATTCGACAACTTTATTTTTTTATTTAACAAGGGCGTCAAGATCTCTTGCTTCAGAATATTTGTTTTTATTAAATTTTGAAAATAAATATCAGGTTTTCTGAATAAGTTTTTCATTGAAAAAGAAATTAAAATTATTATAATATTATATTATCATTATCAAAAATATGTCCGATAATTTAGTTTTTTGAAAAAAATTTTATATAAATTATCTGCATTTTTCACTTAATGAATGAATAAAATAAAAAAACACCCCAAAGAGTGCTTTTTTTAAATATCACATTCTATTTATTTACTGACAAGAGTTTTTTTAAAAGCTTATTCAAAAAAACTTCCGTAGCATTCGGAACTTCATTTCCTAAAAGCCACATTTAAAGCCACTATTGCTACTTCCAGCTGACTTTCATCAGGTTCTCTTGTAGTGATCTTTTTGCAGCCACATTCCTGGAACTGCAATCATTTTTAGCAAAGATATTATCCAAATGGTAACTTGTCCAACGTTGTATTTCATAAGAAAGTCCAGCAACGAAAGGAACAAATAGAACTCTTGTTACTAACTTGTAAATTATCATTGAAAAATGTCCAGTTGGAACTTTAAAAAAATAAATCTACTGTTGAAAACACTAGAATACTTATAAACATTACAAGAAGAAGAAAACTTGTACCACATCTTGGGTGAAATCTTGTACATACTTTTTGCATTTTTTTAGGTGACAGTTCCTTTTTCCATTTCATAATTCATAATACTTTTTATGTTCTGCTCCATGATACTCAAAAACTCTCTGAATATCCTTTAAAAACGAAATTCCATAAATATATCCCAAGAAAAGTACCAATTTTATAATTGCTTCTACAATATTAGCTTTTAAGACGCTATCTTTAAAGAAAAATCCTCCAATAGCCGATGGCAGCCACATAAACACAGCAATTCCCAATAAAACTGAAGTCATAACAGTAAATCCAACCTGCTTGTCTGTCAATTTTTCCTCTTCATGCCCAGCCTGATTTGAAGCAAAAATAAGCTCCTTTGTCCCAACAACCATCGCATCATAAAGCGCTATAACCCCCCTTACGAAAGGTACCTTCAACCATCTGTTACTTTTTTCAGTTAACGCTATCTTTTTATAAACAATACTTCCATCCTGCTTACGAACCGCTGTTGCAATTGCTTTAGGCCCTCTCATCATAACCCCTTCCACAACAGCCTGTCCTCCAACAGTTACTTTTTTATCTCTCATTTTTACCTGCTTTCTTCATATTTTCTAATTCATTATGTTAAACTTGTTTGAAATTCACAATTTATCAATTTTCTAAAAAAATTTTTAACATATAAATCTATCAATAAAATTTATTTTTTTAATTTATTCTCTATCAATTACTGCTCTATTTTTTTATTCTTTTTTTAATGATTTATTAATATGTTCAGCCTTATATTTGCTAACTCCCTTTATTTTTGCAATATCCGAAGCTGTTGACATCAAAATTGACTGAACATTTGAAAATTCCCTTACAAGAATTTCCCTATCTTTTTTACTTATTTTTGTTATGTTGCTCAAAAGTCCATATCCACGTGGCTCTATCTTTTCATCCAGATTTATGATATTTGTATCAAATCCAAGCAGACAAACAATTTTTTCATCATCCAGCAATTCCTCTTTTGTCAAAGATTTTACTCTTAATCCAATTTTTTCAGCCGTTTCATTGCTTATCTTATAATCCTTTATGAGAGCGTCAAAACTCTCATTTTTATTCAGCATTATTTCTTCATACTGGATCTTTATAAGCCGTCCTTCGCTTCCAAGTTCTGCCATATACTCGATTAATTCCTCTGACATTCTGAAAAGAAGTCCGTACATTCTCACACATTCCACAATATCATAAAGCGTTACCATATTGTCAAATTCTAAAATAGACAAATTTACGTGATTTTTCTCAATCGCAAGGGAATATTTCTCAAGAGCAGTTATCGCCTGCGAAGATTTAGTCAATAAATCTCCAATTTCGTTCAGCAAATATCTAAATTTCCCATAATATACCGTTATTTTATTTCTTCTTTCAGAAACCGCCACAACCAAATTCCCCTTTTGCTGTGCAATTCTATGTGCCGCCTGATGTCTTGTCCCACTCTCATCTGTTTCTATCGAATAATTAGGCTGCAGTTGAATATTTGCCCCATAAATTGTCTTTATATCCTCCGACAAAATAATTCCGCCATCCATTTTAGATAACTCATAAACTTTTTGTGGCGAATATACCGTATTTAACTCAAATCCGCCTCCCATCACATCTTTTAAATCATTAGGATTTCCCAGTACAATCAATGCTCCTAGTTTTGCCTCCTGAATTTTATCTATTGCTTCTCTCAATGCTGTTCCAGGTGCTACCCTGTCAAATATATGTTCCAATATTTTCTTCTTATTAACTGCCTTTTTTCCCATATTTCATCCTTTCGCCCTTTTTTCTCTGATGGCTTACTTTATCCTCTCGACAAGTTCACTTATGTTACTTATATAATTCAATTTTATTTTTGTTTTTTCCTTTTTAAAATCAGCCTGATGGCTTTTTGGCAGGTACACCCCTGCAAATCCCATTTTTTCCAGCTCATTTACCCTATTTTTGATAAATGAAACTTTTCTCACTTCCCCTCGTAATCCCAGTTCGCCAATAGCCGCTATTTTCTGGCTTATCGGCACGCCTTTTACCGAAGATAGAAGTGAAAAAATTACTGCCAAAGTCAGAACTCCTGTCATTTAAGTCAATTCCACCTGGAATATTTATATAAATGTCCTTTGAGTTTATATCTACTTTTAAAGAACGTGATAAAACTGCACTTAATATTTCCACCCGATTTTTATCATATCCTTCCACTGTTCTTCTCGGCATTCCAAAATTTGGTGTTCCCAATAACGACTGTACTTCAAATAAAAATACACGGCTTCCTTCAAAAATTGGCACAATAATGCTTCCAATATTTTTTTCATCCCTGTCGCTTATGAAAAATTCAGACGGATTCTTCACTTCGCTAATTCCATTTTCCTTCATATCAAAAATTGAAATTTCATTTGTAGAGCCATAACGGTTCTTTATTGAACGGATGATTCTATAATAGCTATTTTCTTCTCCTTCAATTTGCAAGACTGCATCAACCATATGCTCCAGCAATTTCGGACCTGCCAGTTTCCCATCCTTCGTAACGTGTCCTACAATATAAAATGCAATTTCATTTTTTTTAGCAATTTCAATGATTTTTAAAGTTGTTTCCCGAATTTGCGTCACACTCCCAGGAATAGAATTTACATTTTCAGAATAAAGCGTCTGAATTGAATCAACTACAACAACTTTTTGGCTTATCCTTCAAAATTACACTTTCAATTTTTTTCAATATTTGTATCATTTAAAATATACAAATTTTCACTTTTTACATTAACACGTTCTGCACGCTGTTTTTATTTGCCGTGGCGACTCTTCCCCTGAAACATAGAATACATTTCCAATCTTTGCATACTCCTGCGACAGCTGAAGCAGAAAAGTCGATTTTCCAATCCCAGGGACTTCCTGTAATTAGCACAACTTCCCCCTTTATCAGCCCGCCACCCAGCACTCTGTCAAATTCCTCAAAAGGCGTTACCATCCGAAATTCCTTTTCAATTTCAATTTCTGTTATCTTGCTAATGGAAACATCCTGTGACTCCACATCCTTAAAGGCTCTTTTTATATCAATTTCCTCTTCAAATGTTCCCCAGGAATCACAATTAGGACATTTCCCCAGCCATTTTAACGAACTGTAACCGCATTCTGAACATATATATTTAGATTTTCCCTTTTTTGCAGCCATTTTTAGATTCCCCTCTTACTTTTTAACTTTGTCAATTAATCTACGTTCTACATTTTCTGTTACAAAAAAACTCAAATCCCCTTTATTTAAGGCAACTTCCTTTACAAGGCTGGAACTTAAATACAAATATTCCCTTGAAGCAGTCAAAAACACTGTCTCAAATTCACTTTTAGCAAGCGTCTTATTTGTAAGCGTAAACTGCAGCTCATATTCGTAATCTGACAATGCACGCAATCCCCTTATCAAAATATTCACATTTTCCTTATACATAAAGTCAACCAGTAATCCATTAAAAATCTTTATTTCAGCTTCTATACCTTCTTTTTTTAATATTTCCTGTATCATTTCAACTTTTTCCTCATCAGAAAACCAGGCTTTTGATTTCGTAGAATTTTTTTAAAAAAATACCTATTATTAATTTGTCAAATAAGTTTGAAGAACGCTTTATAATATCAATATGACCCTTCGTTATTGGATCAAAAGCTCCCTGGATACAATGCTATTTTTCCCATATTGTTCTCCTGTTTTTATTTTTTTATTTTACCATCGCATTTTTATTTTTTTACTTTTCTATTTTTTTAATTTTTGAAAGAGCTTCCTTTGCTGCATACTTTTTCAGCTTCTTTTTACTCTTTCCAATTCCTATTCCGTGAATCTCATTATTCCAGCTTACAGACATTTCAAAAAAACTTTATCGTGGTCAGGACCGCTAGTTTTTAATTAAATTATATTCAGGCATTTTTCTATATTTCCCTTGTACAAATTCCTGCAGAACTGTCTTATAATCCCCTGTTCCTTCTATTTCTTCCAATTTATTTATTTTTTTCCAAGTAAAAAAATTTCAATGCAATATTTTTTTGCAGTATAATAATCTGAATCTTTAAAAATCGCACCAATCAATGCCTCAAAAAGCATCTCCTAAAATAGATCTTCTATGTCTTCCTCCAGACATAACTTCCCCGTTGCTCAAGTACAGATACTCTCCCAGTTCAAGCTCGCTCGCAATAGTTGAAAATACAGGCTCACTTATAATTTGACTTTTTAGTTTTGCAAGTTCCCCTTCCGTCTTCTTTTCATAAAGATCATAAATATACTCAGTCGTTATAAGGTTCAAAATTGCATCTCCCAAAAATTCAAGCTTCTCATTGTTAAACCTTCTGCCCTTTTCAATTTCATTGGCATACGACCTATGTGTTAATGCTTCATGCAAATATTCTTCATTTTTTTAAACTCATACCCTATATTAATTCACTTACATCTCTATTTCCATTATTTTTCCATTCATTTCACCTCCATATTTTTTTATTATTTTTCCAGCAATAAATAAATTATTATAATTTTTTTACAGTTATTTATTTTTAATATTTTTATTCTTATAATTCCACCTAATTTATTTTTTTGTTATTCCTTTAACTATAATTTTTTTAGCAAAAGAAATAAAAAAACTTTATACCTAATAAAATTATAATTTTAGCAATAATCTATTTTTTATTATTACAAGGGGTTAAAAACCCCTTGCTTATAACATTTACTTTATTACAGTTATACATATCAAGCTTTTTATAAACCTATTACCTAGTTATTTATATTTTCTAAACGCCAGCACAGCATTATGCCCACCAAATCCAAGAGAACTTGACATTCCTACTTCAATATCTCTTTTTACAGGTTTATTTGGCACATAATCCAAGTCACACAACGGATCAGGATTTTCATAATTTATAGTTGGCGGCATAATTCCTTCTGAAATTGCAAGCGCTAAAAATCCAGCTTCAATTCCTCCAGCTCCACCTAATAAATGCCCAGTTGCACCTTTTGTAGAACTTACAGCCAATTTATAGGCATGTTCTCCAAATGCTGATTTTATTGCCTGAGTTTCATTTTTATCATTTGCAGGCGTAGAAGTTCCGTGCGCATTTATATATCCAACTTCTTCAGGTTTAATATTTCCTTGTTCCAAAGCCATTCTGAATGCTCTTGCAGCACCTTCTCCACCATCAGCCGGAGCTGTCATGTGATAAGCATCTCCAGTTTCTCCATATCCTACAACTTCTGCATAAATTTTCGCCCCACGTTTTTTAGCATGTTCCAATTCTTCAAGTATTAATACCCCAGCACCTTCTCCAAGAACAAATCCATCCCTGTCAGCTGTAAATGGACGTGATGCTTTCTTAGGATCAGGATTAGTTGACAATGCCTTTAAATTTGCAAATCCTGCTATTCCTGACGGAGTTACTGTAGCTTCTGTTCCTCCAGCAATCATCGCATCAGCTTTTCCTAATAAAATCGCCTGAAAAGCATCTCCAATTGAATTTGTCCCTGAAGCGCAGGCTGTAACAACTGTTTTATTAGGTCCCTTTTGCTCCAGTATAAATTGAAGTATTTCCAGAAGCCATATTTAAGATTGCTGCTGGAATATAAAATGGCGACACTCTTCTTGGCCCTCTTGTAACAAGTTTTTCCACTTCCTGCTCAATTACATCCAGCCCGCCAATTCCAGAACCGATAATTACTCCGATTCTATCTGCATTTTCATCAGTAATCTCTAATTTAGCATCTTCCAAAGCCTCTTTTGATGCCGCAATTGCAAATTGTGAAAATCTTGCTATTTTCTTCAATTCTTTTTTTTCAATATAATTTTCAGGCACAAAATCCTTTACTTCTGCTGCAATATGCACTGGATGCTCTGAACTGTCAAATTGAGTAATTTTATCAATTCCACATTCTCCCTGCCAATAAATTTTTCCAAGCCTTATCTTTTCCAGTTCCCAATGGAGTTACTAATCCTATTCCTGTAATAACTACTCTTCTCATTAATACACCTCTCATCTTTATTTTTTATAATTTAAATTTATACTTTCTCCCATTTTAAATTATGATTTCTGCATTTTAAATGGAGTTTAGTATTAATTCCTAATACTAAATTTATTTTTTTAATCAATTCAATTTTTGTAACAATAAATTTATTTTAACATTTTTTTCATTTTTCAATAAAAAAGGGGAAGATCCCCCAAAAAGTTTTATGTCTTATTGTTTTAGCTTCGATGTATTCCATTACATCTTTAACAGTTTTAATTTTTTTGTGCATCTTCATCAGGAATTTCAATATCGAATTCTTCTTCAAAAAGCCATGATTAATTCAACTGTATCCAATGAATCAGCTCCTAAATCATCAACAAAAGATGCATCTTCAGTTACTTGATCTTCATCTACACCCTAATTGATCTACAACTATTGATTTAATTTTTATCTAGCATTATAATGCCACCTCCATATTTATTTTTCTAAAATTATTATACCAAATGAATTTAAAAAAATGCAACAAAAATTCACTAATATTTAAGTATTATTTTTAACTTTTTTTATTTGCATATACATTATTATATCATTTTTTTATTTATTAGCCCTTTTGCACATCTCAGCAAAAAACTCATGTACTTTAAGATTATCATTTAACTCAGGATGATACGAAGTCACAAGAATATTATTTTCCTTAGCTGCGACAACATTCCCATCAACTTCCGAAAGAACTTCCACATTTTTTCCCACACTTGAAATATACGGTGCTCGAATAAATGTCATTGGAATAACTCCAACTCCTTTAAACTCACTTTCGGTAAAAACTTCCAAGCTGTCTTCCATAAGCATTTCTTCTAACTTTTTATATCCATTGCTCCCAAATAAGTCCGACTGTGATTTTCAATTTCCTTTGCCAAAAGAATTAATCCTGCGCAAGTACCAAATACAGGTAATCCTTCCAAAATAAGCTTTTTTATGTCATCAAATAAATCAAGGTCATAAAGCAGCTTTCCGATAACTGTACTTTCTCCACCTGGAATAATTAACCCGTCAATATTATTATTATTAACAGCATTGCTTAAATCAGATTTTTTTCTTATCTCAAATGATTCTATCCCAAGTTTCTCCAGCATTTTTCTATGTTCTGCAAAAGCTCCCTGTAAAGCCAATACACCGATTTTCATTATTTACCTCTTTCAGCCATAAGTAACTTAATTTCATTTTCATTGATTCCAACCATAGCTTCTCCCAAATCTTCAGAAATTTCAGCTAACACTTTTGGATCATTGTAGTTAGTGACAGCCTTAACTATTGCCTGTGCTCTTTTTACAGGATCTCCAGATTTGAATATTCCCGATCCAACAAATACACCTTCAGCTCCAAGCTGCATCATCAAAGCCGCATCTGCAGGAGTAGCAACACCACCTGCTGCAAAATTCACTACTGGCAATTTACCATTTTCGTGAACATATTTTACTAAATCAAAAGGAACTTGCAATTCCTTAGCTGTAAAATAAAGTTCATCTTCTCTCATATTCTGTATTCTTCTTATTTCCTGATTCATCATTCTCATATGTCTTACTGCCTGTACAACATCCCCAGTTCCTGGCTCACCTTTAGTTCTTATCATTGAAGCTCCTTCAGCTATTCTTCTAAGAGCTTCTCCCAAATCTTTTGCTCCACAAACAAAAGGAACTTTAAATTTTTTCTTATCTACATGAAATTTATCATCGGCAGGTGACAATACTTCACTTTCATCTATGTAGTCAATTTCTATCGCTTCTAAAATTTGCGCTTCTACAAAATGTCCAATTCTAACTTTTGCCATTACTGGAATTGAAACAACTTCCTGAATACCTTTAATCATTTTAGGGTCACTCATTCTTGAAACTCCACCCACAGCTCTAATATCAGCTGGAATTCTTTCAAGTGCCATAACCGCCGCCGCTCCAGCCGCTTCAGCTATTTTTGCCTGTTCAGGAGTGGAAACATCCATTATAACTCCACCTTTTTAACATTTGTGCCAGATTTTTATTCAATTCATATCTTTCATTTTTCATAAAATTCCATCCTTTCATTATAAGAAGATTTTTTTCACATATACATTATACTCCTATTTCAAAAAAATTTTACAAATATAAATTTTTTTAGATACAAATTTAACTTAAAAAGTTCCATCAATTCCTTGTCACTCATTTCAAACAGAACCTTTTTCCCCATCTTTTGCTTTCCAGCAGATTTTTCACTCAATTGACGCTTGCTTTCCTGAATTTTTTTATAATTTTTTTCTTCAATCGTACCTTCTGTCACAAGTTTTATAACCTGCACACTTTTTTTCTGTCCAATTCTATACGCCCTGTCACTCGCCTGATTTTTCCACAGCGATATTCCACCAAGGATCATAATGAATTACAACATCTGCCCCCGACAAGATTTAATCCAGTTCCACCTGCCTTTAACGAAATCAGCACCACTTGCCGCTCTCCAGCATTAAATTTATTACAAATATCAACTCTTTCTTTAGACTTCACATTTCCATCAATATAAAAATACTCAATTCCCATATCTGCAAGTTCCTTCTCAATTTCCTTCAAAGTACCGACAAACTGTGAAAATATCAATAATCTATGCCCATTTTCAGTTATATCTGGCAAAAATATCACGTAACACTTCCAGTTTTGCAACTTCCCCTTATAATCTTCCTTAAATAAAGTTGGAGAATTACAAATTTGACGCAGTTTTGTCAAAATTGCAAGTATCTTCATTCGATTATTATCATTTTCGTTAAATTTCTTCATTTCACTCTTAGCCTGCTTAATATAAGACATATACAATTGTTTTTGCTCTGTACTTAGCGTTACAACCATATTCGATTCAATTTTATCAGGCAATTCAGTCAGCACTTCCTTCTTTGTCCTTCTTAGCAGAAATGGAGCAATAATTTCACGCAAATTGTTTATTTTTGAAGAATTTGGATTTACGATGGCTTCCTTATAAGTTTTCTTAAATTTTGTCAAGTTATCAAGATAGCCAGGTATTACGAAGTCAAAAATTGACCATAATTCCAAAATATTGTTTTCAACTGGTGTTCCTGTCAATGCAAAATTTACTTTACTGTTAATTTTCATAACAGCCTTCTTTATTTGAGAAGTTGTTGTTTTTATATTTTGAGCCTCATCCAGCACTACCACATTAAATTCCCTATTTTTATATTCTTCAATATCATTTCTCAAAGCCTGGTAAGTTGTTATAAGGAATCCCTTCGATCCTCTTGAAATAATTTCTCTTCTTTGACTCGCTGTTCCCTCAACTAAAGTTGGAGTTATCCCAGTGAACTTAATAATTTCTTCCTTCCAGTTATAAAGCAGTGAACTTGGCACAATAATTAATGCAGTGAAATTTCGGTTTTCCTGATAAATTTCATTTAATAATGAAATTGTCTGTAAAGTCTTACCAAGCCCCATATCATCAGCAAGAACTCCTCCAAATCCAATGTCATACATATTCTTCAGCCAGTTAAATCCTAATTTTTTTGATAAGGAAATAAATTTACCTTTATATTGTTTTGGCTCAATTTCTTCACGATTTTTTTATTTTATGAAACAAATCCTTTAAATTCATCTATTTTTACAAGGTCTTCCTGAATATTTTTTTAGAAATTTGAGCAAGCTGAAGAGCCTTTATTTTTGGAAATCTTATTTTCTCCAACCTTCAAATTAGAAATAGAATCCACAATTCCAACTAATTCCTCAATACTTTTTATTGGCAATTTTTACCAGTTCCCCACTTGAAAGAGTTATGTACTTTCTGTTCATTTTTTTATAGCTTCCATCACAATTTCCACATCTTCAGTCTTTATTCCTTCAATATCAAAACTGACATTCAGAAAGTTATTTTTCAACTTTTTATTCCAATATGAACATCAATATTTCGTGCATTTTTTTATTTTTATTTTTCCAAATGAATTTTTCACTCTATCTGCATATTTTTTTATCAATATACTCTGAAATTTTTCCCCAGTCCCTTCATAATTTACATTATAAGTTCCTTCAATCATTTCCACATTTGTAATAGAATAACCTTCCACAAGTTTTTTTCAACTCTTCAAATATTTTTCGCATTTTTTTCTAGGAATAAAATATTTCCCATTTTTTCTCTATTACACAAACAGTATTTGATAAATTTACCTTTACAATTTCCTTCTCATCAGTTTCCGATACAAATATATCAATACACCCGTCCTCTTCAACATATTCTGCAATATTAACATTCTCATATCCTAAAACTGCACATAATTTTCTATTATCCTCATCTGAAAGCTGATTAAACAGCTCTGTATCCAGAAAATCAAATTTCCCAAAAAATCTTTCTTCATTTTCATCCATTTTAAAAACTTTTGTCGTATCATTTGCAAATGTATAAAATGGACTGTTTTTCAGAAATTTTTTCAATATTTCTCATTGCAATTCTGTTATTTTCCATAACAAACAAAGGCTCGTAACTATTCATTATCTGTTTAGTTTCTCCCAGTAAAACCAGATTTTTCCCTTTTTCCATAGCTGTAAGCAGCTTATTTAAAAGCATTTCATAGACTTTCAGGCCTTTTTTATCTTTAATTCCGCTGTTTATTACACTTTGAATCTCTTTGCTGTATTCATAAATCGCATTGATTATTTTTCTGGTTAGTTTCATTGAAAAAGCAGTTTTTTCGGACTATATGTAATTTTTAGAAGTAACTTCATACTCTTTTTTTCCTTCACAATAGCCTCAATAAATTTCAAAATATCCTTCACATAATATATTTTCTTAAATCCTGCCTTTATCCGCAAAAATATAATCTGGCACATTATTTTTCCTGATTATAGTCATATCCCGTATTTATAATCGCTGTAACTTCCTTCATCAATTTCCACTTCAAGCCGCATTTCCTGCTTTTTCCTCATCATCTATATTTTTCACTTTCCAGATGAAGATTATAAATTTCGTTAATCTTTTTCAGAAATATTTTTCCACATTTTCCAATATTTCCTCATTATTTTTCCATCTCTTGAAGATCAGCCGTTCCGTTTTTTTCTCTAAAAACTCAACATTCCCAGCCTTTTTCTCCACCTTCTCCAAAAAAACTTCAAATCTAACTTTCTCATTTTTTTATTTTTTTAAATCAATATTTTTCCAAATTTTCATTATTAACAAGATTATCCGCCTCCACAGAAGTTCCTTCTGATTTAGCAAAAACTTTGCCGCATTAAGTTTTTCTTCACGAAGTTTAACTCTCTGACGTGATTTATTTTTTTCCATCATCTTCAGTTTCCTTCCTTTTAACACTCTTTGCAGCCTTTTCCTTTTCTTTTTTCCGTTCTTCCTTGATTTGAGCCAGTTTTTTATTATCCTCTTCAAAATCATCCTCAAACATCATTTCAATCTCATCAGTCCCAATAACCTTTGAAATCTTTTCTGAATGATCTGCCATCATCCCAAGTGTCACAATATGTTTACAGCAATTCTTTTTTTATTGTTTTTTTAAAAAAACATACAGTCGCAGTTTGCCTCTATAAATTCACCTTTTTTTCTGTTCAACTGTAATAGAAGTCTTGCACAAACTATTTTCCTTATATTCTCCTTCCACTGTCATAAAATTCCCATCAGCAAAAAGTGCAGTTATATTTCCCAGACTTTCATTGTAATATTCCTGCCCAATTACAAAAAAATACTCGGTGTAATTTGTTTTTTTAATTCTAACGAAATACTCTTTTTGTCCCATTTTTTTCTCCCTTACTTTTTATTTATATACTCAAACTTAATAACATTTTTACCATTATTACTGCATTCTCATCTTTCCCATAGTAATTTTTTTCCTTATGGAAATTTTTCTCAAATCCAATTTTTTTATAAAGTTTCAGTGCCCTTGCATTTTTTTCATTAACCTCCAGCAAAAATTTATTTTTCAGAAAAAAATCTGTTCCCTCATTTTTCCAAAAATATTATTTCCTTCCAAATTTTTTTCCTATCTTCTAACAATTTTTCCATGCTTTCAGTCATCAGCCTTTCACCAAAAACCTCGCCCTTGATATTCTTTTTTTATTGCTATCTCAAAAATATCCGTGCTCTCTATTGTACCATAAAAATACAATATATCCCAACACATTTTTTTCATTTTTCCCTATTTTTTTATCAAAATTTCATTTCCCCTTTTTGATTTTTCTCCCAAATTTTTTATTTTCTTTTCCGCTCTCATTTTTCTAATTTTTTTACAAAAAAATATTTTTCCTCTCCAAAAATTAAATAAGCAGTATATTTCATACTGCTCACCTAATATCATTTCAGAAAAATATTTATCTTCAACTTTATTTTTTTAAAGTTTTTCATTATGAATTTTTACCAATTCATTGACAATATTTCCTATTTTATTCTCCATTTTTTTATTACTTTTACTATTCTTTCCTATATTTGAACTGTTCAATAGTCTAAATAATAATCACTTACTAAATTTCTAAATAAACATTATATTATAATATTCCTATTCTATTTAACGGCCACCATCTTACAAGCAATTCCCCTTTAATTCTAGGCTCAGCCACAAGTCCAAAATATCTGGTATCCTTTACTGTTTGAAGTATTATCTCCCATAGCCATATAATAGTTTTTTTATCAAGTGTTACAGTTTCTCCATTTAACAATTTTTTTAAATAATTCATCATTATATTTGAAATCCATAATTGGCATAACCATTTCATTTCTGCCTTCCACTTTTTAAAAGTGAACGTATAATATTTATTTGTCAATGTATTTCTTGGATCAGCAGTAAATTCATCATCATTTCCAATTATATCCTTAAAGTTCTTATCTGTTTTTATCAATTCTAAAAATTCTTTTTCCTGTAATATTTTTTTAAAACCTTTTCCATCATAATAACTTTCCCAGTCAACTTGCCCAACTAAAGTGCCGTCAGTTGTTTGTCCAAATATTTTATCAATTACAACGACTTTATCCAGTCTCACTTTATCTCCTTTTTTTAGGAATATAAATCTTATTATTCATAAGCAGTCCTTCAGGAAGATAAAAATTTTTTTGCGGTGTCAATCTTTCCAAAACTTCTGATTTTTTATCATTTAACATTATTGCTCCACCAACAGCCTTAACTTTCTCAGAATTAAATTTATTCATAGCTTCATCGTATTTCTTCATTTCTTCATTAAATTCTTTTCTGCTATTGGCTGTAGTTGGATATTTTGGATCTTTATCAACATTTGCAATTTCAAATTCATTGGTAGTCATTTTCCTTTTTGCAATCTGAAGCGTTGTTCCTGGCTCTCCAACTATTCTTTTCGTATACATCACCTTATCAGTCATCGGCTCTTTAAATGCAATTATCTGTCCCAACTTTTGGACTTGAAAAGTGATATTTTACCATATTTGTAAAAACTCTGTCTTTAACTAATATCGTAGGCTCCATTGATCCAGTTGGAATAACATAATTTCCAATATAGAACATTTGAATAACTGCCACTAAAATAACCGCAAGCAGCGCATTGTCAATTCTTGTCAATGCCTTTCCAAATGTACTTTTTCTTTCTTTTTTCCTTAGCAATTCTTTCTTCCACAGAAAGACTGTCGTTTGGAAATATTTTCTTAAATGTTTCTGAAATATCTTCATTTCTTATCTTTGACTCTGTAACAATTTTTTCTAATTCTTCATTACCTTGTACAGCTTCTTTTAAAATCGACTGTTCTGTAATTTTTTTCCACTGATGAATCTCTGAATAAATAAATAAGAATCAATGAAATTACAACATTTATTATCAAATAAATATAAAAAAATTCGGATCTAAAATATTAAACATCAATTTTTCCTAGAAACAGCATAATAAGATTTAGTAAAAATACCCATTCATGCTGCTTTTCTAAGCACATAAACTATAATATTTACACCAAATACTCCATAAATTCCCCAAACTTTTTATCCATATATTTGGATCCTTGCTTTTTATCTACAATCACAAAAAAATACTGCTGCAACAACCAATGCAACTATTGTAAGCACATTTCCAGCCATAAAAATTCCTGTCACTTCTATCAAGCGAAACTTTTTTCCAATGTTTCATCCTCTTTCATTCTTATCCACTGAATAACCTGCTTTCTCTAATAAAGAAATATAGCAAAAAAACAGTGTCGCAATAATATAAAAAGCTCCCCATAATAATATATTCATAATTTTTTTCCCTCTCCTAATTTAAATTTTTGAAAATTATTTATCCCTTTTTAAAACAAATCAATTATAACAACTCCATCTGTATTTTTTAAAAAAATACATAATCAAACTTCATTTTTTTCCTAAAAATTTTTTTATTTGCCTGAAAATGTATTTAATATAGTAAAAAAATCATTTTTTTATTAAATACTAATTTTTAAATTTTTTTATCTTTGTTTTTATAAAAAGAAAAAAAGCTAGCATTTTGCTAGCCTTGAAGCTACTTTCTAATTTCTTTAATTCTAGCAGCTTTTTCCTGATAAGTTTCTCAAGTAGTATAATTTAGATCTTCTTACTTTTACCAATTCTCTTAACTTCGATTTTTTTCTACTAATGGAGAATTTAAAGGAATGATTCTTTCTACACCGATTCCTTGCGATACTTTTTCTAACTGTGAAGTTTTTTTAGCAACGCTTCCACCAGAAACTCTAATAACTACACCTTCAAAAAAATCTGTATTCTTTCTTTGTTTCCTTCTTTTTACTTTGTAGTGAACAGCAACTGTATCCCCTGCTTTAAATTGAGGTACGTCAGCTTTCAAGTAATTTTTTTCTACTAATTCGATTAATTTCTCTTTCAAGAAATTCACTCCCTTCTTTCTAAGACATTCTTTTTTTATCTATACCAATTTTCACTCAATTTAAGAACTTTTTTTGTTATTAAATCTTTCATAAAACTGGTAGCAACAATAAAAAGCGGAATATCCATTTATTCAATAACTTATTAAGTTTACCATATTTTTGAATCAATTTTTCAATACAATTACGAAAAATTTTTTTCACTTTTTTTAAAAATTTTTTTAAATTACTTCAACTTTTTCAGCCCACTCAGCTTCCTTAAATCCAACCAGTACAAAATCCTTTTCCCACAAAAAGCGGTCTTTTTCAACACCATCCCATTGCTTGCAAGCAGCTCAAACTGTTCATCTTCCGACATCTCTGCCAATTTTTTTCCTTTAAATTCATTTTGTTTATAAACATTCCCGCTCGTATTAAAAAAACTTTTTTTAAAGGCAATCCACTTTTTTTCATAGTATTTTTTTATTTCCTCCTTCGATGGAGTTTCCTCTACAATATGCTTATACTCGTACTCAATCCCATTTTCCTCCAGCCATTTTACAGCCTTTTTTTACAAGTTGTGCATCTTGGGTAGCAATATACTTTATTCATGTTTTTTTATTTCCTTTCATAATTTTTTGATTTATTTCTATATGCAATTCTTCAATTCATTATCTAGAATATAAACTCATCCGATTTCTTTTCTCAAATCAATCTTTTTATTTTTTTCTTCCACAACAATCCTGCTGAAAAAAATATATGACTCACTATAATAAATATATATCTTTCCTTTTTCAGTTGGAGCAAAAATGTACTATTATTATCAGCAAAAAAACATACTTTATAACAAAATATGTAAATATCATTATCATCACAACTATATTAATTTTTAGGATATTTAAGTATTCTTTGTAGCAAAAATCCCAAATAAAATATTAACATTAAAGCCAAAATTAACATTAATGCAAAAACAATATATCCAGATGGATGTATTACTACTGCATAAAATCAATACAATTCTTATTAGCATTAGAGGATTTAAAAACTCTTGAATTAATACATATCCTAATATTAGAATAATAGCAACTAATCCTTTCAATAAAAAAACTCAATATTCCATTTCTCATTTTAATTTTACTCCTCAAACTTCCTACAGTTCAGAGTTACTTTTTATAGTACAAAGTCTAATTTATATTTCCTAATAATTATAACTCAATTAACAACTTCTTTAATTCATTCATTTTTATCCCTCAACTAATAGCTTCCTCAAAATTAAGCTCCTCAGCCAATTTTTTAATTTGCTTATCGAGTTTCTTAATTTCCTTTTCCACGTCTTTTTCACTCTTATACTGTTTAATTGCTTTATTTGCTTCATTTTCTTTTTCAATTTCATAATCTACGATTGACTCTGCAATTTCTCTTACGATTGATTTTGGATTAATATTGTTTTCTAGATTGTATTTTTCCTGAACTTCACGCCGTCTGTTTACTTCATCAATGGCTTCTTTCATAGAGCCTGTCATTCTGTCTGCATACAAAATAACGTGCCCTTCTACATTTCTTGCAGCACGTCCCATTGTCTGAATCAGCGATCTTCTGGAACGTAAATATCCTTCCTTGTCTGCTTCCAAAATTGCCACTAATGAAACTTCTGGAATATCCAGCCCTTCCCGCAGCAAATTTATTCCAACCAGAACATCAAATTCACCTTTTCTCAAGCCTCTTATTATCTCTGTTCTTTCTAGCGTATCAATGTCAGAATGCATATATTTTACTTTTATTCCATATTCTAAATAGTAATCTGTCAGTTCTTCTGCCATTTTTTTTGTCAAGGTTGTAACTAAAATCCGTTCTTTTCTTGCTGTTCTTGTTTTTATTTCATCCATCAAGTCATCAATCTGATTTTTTGTTTCACGAATGTCGATGCTTGGCTCTACAATTCCTGTTGGACGGACAAGCTGCTCTACAATTTCTCCATTTGAATGTTCCAGCTCGTAATCGCTTGGAGTGGCTGAAATATACACAACTTGCGGGATTTTTCCAAAAAATTCCTCAAATTTTAGCGGACGGTTATCATAAGCGCTTGGCAATCTGAAGCCATTGTCAATTAATGATTTTTTTCTCGCTCTGTCTCCCTTATACATCCCATTTATCTGCGGAACTGAAATGTGCGACTCATCCAGAAATACGACTAAATCCTCTGGAAAATAATCAATTAACGTGTCAGATGCTTCTCCTTCACTTTTTCCAGTCAAATATCTAGAATAGTTTTCCATCCCTTTACAATACCCGATTTCTTCAATCATTTCCAGATCATATTTTGTCCTTTGCTCAATCCGCTGTGCTTCCAGCAGTTTTCCTTCCTTTTTAAAAAAATGCACTCTTTCTTCCATTTCTTTTTTTATTGATTCAATCATCTTTTTCGTATCTTCAGTAGTTAAATAGTGCGTTGCAGGCATTATTGTAATTCTTTTTATATTTCTAATTTTCTGCCCAGTAAGCGTATTAATTTCCGAAATGCTTTCCAAATCATCTCCAAAAAATTCAAAACGGTATCCTGTATCCTGATAAGATGGATGTAAATCAAGAATATCCCCTTTCACACGAAATTTCCCACGCTCAAAGGCAATATCATTTCTCTCATACCTAAGTGAAATCAGCCTTTTTATAAGCTCATTTCTCTCAAATCCAGTTTCCACATCAATCGGAATTGCTCTCTCTTTATAAGCCTCTGGTGATCCCAATCCATAAATTGCCGAAACTGAAGCTACAATAATAACGTCTCTTCTGTTCAAAAGCGCCGCTGTCGCCGCATGCCGCAATTTATCAATCTCATCATTAATCGAAGAGTCCTTTTCAATATACGTGTCAGTTTGCATAATATACGCTTCAGGCTGGTAATAATCATAGTAAGATACAAAATATTCAACAGCATTTTCAGGAAAAAACTGCTTGTATTCATTATAAAGCTGTGCTGCAAGCGTTTTATTCGGTGCCATTATCAACGCTGGACGATTTATTTTTTCAATAACATTCGCAACTGTAAATGTCTTTCCTGATCCCGTAACCCCAAGCAGAATCTGATCCGTAATACCATCTTCCAAGTTTTTCCACGATTTTTTTGGATAGCCTGAGGCTGATCTCCAGTTGGCTGAAATTTTGAATGTATTTTTTAAAATCCATCTCTATTTTTCCTCCTTTCAAAAAGTTTTTTGTTGTAAAAACATTAAACTTGTTATCAAAAATAACTAAATAATTTCTATGTCTTTCAATTTTTTTCTTTATAAATAAGTTTTTATTGTGATGCTCTATGTTAAGAAATTTTTAATATAAATAAGCAATAAAAACAATCACTAATCTAATAAAATCAAAAATTATTTTTATTTTTATAACCCATTTCATCAAGAAATTTCTTATTTTTTTCTCCACTTCTTCTTAACTTTTTACCCATAATTTCAAATTAACCTTCAAATCAATCAGATGCTCAATTTCCCGTCTAGCCTCTATCCCAATTTTTCTTCAGCATAGCCCCATCTTTTTCCAATAATAATCCCCTTTTGACTATCCCTTTCAACATAAATATTAATATCATATTTTTCTAATTGTCGGCTTCGTTTCCACATTAATAATTTCCACAGCTACACTATGCGGAATTTCATCTTTCGTATGATGCAAGAATTTTTTCTCTTACTGTTTCCACAACAATTTTATTTACTGGCAAATCTGTATAATAATCCTCTGGATAAAACCACACATCATTTGATAAATATTTCTTGGCAACTTCAAATATTTTATGAATCCCAATCGCATATTCTGCCGTAAGAGTTATTATTTCATCAAACTCTCCCAATTTTTCACGAATTTCCTTTTTCTTCTCCTCAATTTCCTCATCCGACATTTTATCAATCTTGTTAATAACAAGAACAATCGGTGTTTTCACACTTCTCACATTTTCATTGACAAAAATATCCCCAGTCGAAATTTCCTGTGTTCCATCCAGCATAAACATTACTAAATCCACATTTTCAAGCGCTTCCAATGCCACATTAGTCATATGCTCCCCAAGCAAATGCTTAGGTTTATGAATCCCTGGCGTATCCACAAATATAAACTGATCTTGTCCAATATTCACAATCCCCTTTATCTGATCCCGAGTCGTCCCAGCCTTATCCGACACAATCGCAACCTTTTCCTTCACAAGCTTATTCATAAGCGTAGACTTCCCAACATTCGGACGTCCAACAATTGTTATAAATCCTGATTTCATTCCTTCTCCAATTCTATTTTTTATATTTTTTTCACAAATTCTGATTTTTAGCTTTCATTGCACCAAAACCATCTATTTTTACAATCAATATTATGAATCCCATCATCAATTAATCTGATATTTTTTTAACTTTTTGTCCCTCTCTTTAAATCTGATGAAGCACCTTTTACTTTTTAAATCCTTTTATAATCGTAACATTATCTCCATTTTGCAAGATATTTCCGTTTGCATCTTTTACTACAGCTTCATCACTGCTTTCTTCTTCGGTTTCTGCCCATTCGTAAAAACATTCTGGGCAAACTAGCATATTTCCATCCTCATAAACGTATTCTGATCCACATTTTTGGACATCTTTGGTAAACTCATATTTTATCATCCTTTCAAATTTTTCATAGTTATTTATTATTATATCACGAAATGAAGAGTTAGAAAACATATTTATTATTTTTTTTATTTTTCAACTTATAATCTTTATCTTAATTTTTCATTTATATTAATTTTTTTGCAGTAAATAAAGGCATTATAAAAAGCGTTATGAAAAAAATAATACTCCATAATACAAAAAAAACTGTCCACAAAGGAGCTTTTTCCGTTGATATTAATCTGTAAAAAGCGGTATTTTTGCTTCCAGCATAAATAAATCCTTCAAATGCTTTTAAAAAAATAATTTCTGTTACAAAAAAACAACTATGCCATTAAATAATGATAATTTAAAAAAATATTTAAAAAGGACAGCAAAAAAATAGGCATTGGATAACAACTGTTCCAATTGGAATTCCTACAATGTTCAGTAAAAAAATGAGAATAATGGTAATTTTTTTCAAAAATAATATAAAAAAATAGTGGAATACTTGTGATTTGGATTGTCAGGCTTAAAAAAATATCAAATCTACAGTATTTCTTAAAACTTCATTTTTTTATTTTTATCCAAAAACTTTTTTTCCTGATAAAATTTCTTAAATTCAGGATTTACAAAGATTATCGCTACAACTGCAGCATAGGAAAGCTGCATCGAAATATCAAAAAGTGAATAGGGATTTAACACAATTATGACAATAAATGACACTAGCAAAGATTTTTTACTTTCCTCCTGCTCAAAAAGGATTCTTGCTAAAATCATCATCGCTCCCATAATATAGGCACGTAAAATCCCTGGAGAAAATCCAATTAATGCACAATAAAAAGTAAGTGCCACAAGTGCCATTAAATACTTAAACCTGTATCCTAACGACAACCCATCCAGAAATTTTCACAATCCCAATCACAACAAGACTTATATGAGTTCCAGAAATTACAATTAAATGAGCCAGCCCTGTGTATTTAAACTTATCTTTCATATCTTTAGAAACTTCTGCTTTTTCCCCTAAAACTGCAGCACGTGAAAAAAAGCATACAAATTTTTCATCAGTTATAAACAATTCATCAAAAAAATATTCAAGATATATTTCCGAAACTCCATTCAGCCGTGATTCTTTATATCCCAAAAATTTTTCCCATCAATTTTAACATTTCCATTTTTACTTATAACCTTCCTAATCTTTGTACCGCATAAGATAAAATCCATATTCTAGGCCCTTTTTTTATTTCTCAATGCTCGCCTGATTTTTTTCAAATATTTATTATTAACTTTTAGAACACTTCCCACGATTCCCGTCAATTTTAACATAAAAGCACCTTTTTCACCCAGCAAGCTCTCCTTTAAAAAGTAACAAAAATTTAGATAAAACAAAAAAACAAAAACAATACCTGCCAAAATCAATATCCCAAATTGCCAAGCTCTTTTTACTTCTTCAATTCCAATTTCCATACAAAAAAACTTTTTTTAAATTTTGCACTCTTCGCAAAAAGTTCAGATTTTATATATTTTTTTCCTCGCCGTTTTTTTCCCGCTGCTTCTTCATTTCTAAAATATATTTATCAAATTCACTATTTTTCAAATTTATTTGAATGTTCATTATTTTTTTCTATTTTCTTTATTTTTATTTTTTTAAATTTTTCATTTGCTTTTATTATTTCTATTAATCTTTATATTTTCAACATTCCCTAAAATTTTCATTTTCTTTTGAATCTTCATTTTTATTTGATTTTTTTCACTATTCTACGAAAAACTTACATTTTTAAAATCTCTTTTTTTATTACTTTTCTCTACTATTCCATTATCCCCAGTATTTCCCCATTTTTTTCATCTTAAATTTCCTCCTCCCACAAATTAGCCTTTTAAATAGTCATCCGAAAGATTAATCGGCTTTTTTTAGCCCGATAAATACTTATAATCGGATATTTTTGCCGCATTTATTGTATTTGTGGAAATTCTATAATAAATCTTTTTCCCCTTTTTTGTCTAACAAATAAACAGAAAATCCCCTTTCAAAAATTTCCCTCATTTCGTAGTTCTTCTCCTAAAATCAGCATTTTTTTATTGGAATTATTTGTCATATAAGATAAGTTTTTGGAAATCTCCATTTTATCAATAATATCCTTTTTGCCCATTTTTTTCATCTAAAAAAAATAAGCCATCTTTTTCAGATATTTTTAAAATCCAGTACATATTCCTTCCTATTGTGCTGTGCATACTGCTGAATTTTTCCTAATAAACTGGCTAATATTCCTCTTCTGAATTGCAAACTCCTGATTTTGCCTCTGCTTCTGCAAATTCACAGAAATAACCATAAACAAAATCGCCATAATCGAAATGTACAACAAAACCTCAATAAGCGTAAACCCATTGCTATCCCCTTTTTTTCTCATTTTTCTTCCCCCTAAATTGATTAACCTATTTTTTTAATTATATTATACAATATTTTTTTCTAAAAATCAAATTATTTTTTTAAAAATTTTTATTAATTTAATATATAATTAAAAATTTGAAATCAAAAAAATAATCTAAAACTTAACTTAAAAACTTTATAGAAATTTTTGAAAAAAATATGCTATAATTTTTACAGAAAACTTATTTTTAAAATTGAACTTAAAACTGCATATATACTATTTCTTGTTAAAATAGTTTTTTTGATTGGGATTTAGATTAAAGAATAAAATCGTTTAATATTAAAATTTTGAAAAAAATTTGTTAAAATAAAAAAATATTTTTATAAAGAAAAGGGAATGATCAATATGACAAAAAAATTTAACTACAAACCATTAATTGAATATACAAATTATGAAGGGAAAAAATATGTAAAACCTGAAAAAGCTGGAGATTTAAAAGAAGATATGGAACTTTTTAGAAAAAAATGGACAAAATGCTAGAAAAGTTTTTTTACGGAAATTGCAAAGGCTTTGGAAGAAAAAGACAGATGGATTTCATTTGCAGAAAGTTAGTAGCTGGATGAATCAGGCTCAGATTGCAAGACCTTATCTTTGGGTGTTTTTGCGACAAGATGGGGATAGTGATACTGAATCAGGGATTGCTTTGAGAGTTTTTAAAAATGAGAAGACTAAGAAAATTGGGATTTCGCTTGAAGTGAGTTTTGTTGAGAGAAAAATTGGGGAAAATACGCTTGAAAATCAGAATAAAGTTTTGGAAGTTCCGATTAATGAACCGCTTTATTATTTTGTGCAATTTGCGAAAAGTAAGGAAAACTGTGCTTTGGATAGATTTGAAGGAAATGAAAAAAATAGAGAGAAATTTCTTAAAAAAATTTGGAAAATGAGGAAATTAGAAAAGTTTTTGGTTAAGTTTGATGTGGAAGAGATTGAAAGATTTGAGAGTTTGGATGAGCTTGTTG
>BNJS01002860.1_pt1 | contig 83056 bp, 103 predicted proteins | sample 8540461 | NCBI WGS metagenome assembly BNJS01 (sample SAMD00202454, study PRJDB9452) | human saliva metagenome | isolation source: human saliva | place: Japan
AAAGGAAAGTTGCAGATTTGCGCTCTATACCATGGGGAAGGGATTTGCTTTCGTGCCTTTTTCATCGCTCATTCCGCCCTGTCTGGACAGAAGCCGGAAAAGAATGATTATGCAGCAGATTTTTAAGAAGTCCAAGGAGAAAGCCATAAGGAAAGAGTACCGGTGCTTATCTTTTGGCATTGTTCTTTTTTCCAAGAGAAAGGAGCTTAAGGAGGAAGAGCTGAGGAGCTTAACGCCTTCCTGCTGATTCTTTGAAAATTTTGATTTTCAGTTATGTTTCAAGGAGCTGGGAAAATTGCATTTCTGCCCAATGAAATATTGAAACCCGCGTCTGAGTATCACGGAAGAGAAGAGGAAAGCCTTCCTGTCCATAAGAAATCAGGAAAAGAGGAGTTCCACAGAGAGGAATTACAGTGAGTGCTATCACGGCATTACACTGCATCCTTCCTGCTTTTCCCGAGAAAGCATGGAATATCGCTTTACTTTAGAAAGAGGACACCTGTTGTATCAGTCCACTTCTGAAGAAGAAACTCGGAGAAATCCATGTGAGAGATGCCCATACCCAAGCTGCACGTGATGGGTGAGTCAGATGACGGAGAAGCAGGCAGAGCCTTTACCGGGAGATGTATGAAGAGCGGCAAGAAGCGAAATTGTTTTACTGAAATTCGGCTGGAGGAGTAAGAGAGGTATTTGCAGTTTACTACATTTGGGGTTTAGGATTATCGAGCAACGACATTTCCTCATATCAAGAAGAATATACATCGCTTTCCTACTCTTCTTTGAGAGAAGTGAGGGTTTTGTTCTCCATCGGAGAGGAAGCGCATGAATCACCGGGAGGAGTGGTGGTACTGGTGATGCTTTGTCCCCTGTTTAAGAAAAAGGGCAGTGCCACCATTGAAGGGCAGTGCTAAGGAGGCGGAGGAGCTTGCCCATCTTCCTCGTTCCCTGCTGAGAGAAGGAGAAGCGGATAGAGGAAAGAGCTCGGAGAAGAGGGAAGGATACTAGTCCCGCCCTTCTGGAGGGAGAGCCGGAGCTCTTCAAAGATTAAAGGAGCTGGAAAAGCTTTTTCGAGAGGAATATCTGGTAGTGCATCAGCCACACCGAGGCCTTTGCTCATCGCCACTTTACGGCAGGATAAAACCCTATAAATTAACAGGTATGTTTGAATTTTCCAACCAGGTGCTTCACTACCATGAAAATGGTGGTGTCTTAAGGGGGCGAAGAAGCATGCCATCTCCGCCGGGAGCCTCCAGCCGAGGCCATTTCCTTCGACATTACAGGAAAGTTCCAGGAAAGTGGATAAGGCACCAGATTTCTTTCAGGGCTTAGCGATAATGACAGAGGGAAGGTCTGCGCTTCTTTGTCCGGAAAGGGCTTTGAAAGTACGGATTCGCCCGGCTTTATGAAGAAGCTTTTTAAAGGGTAGTTTAGTGGAACTTTCCTTCGTCGGAGCCTTGAATACGCCAAGCTTCTGGGAAGAGGAGAGGAGGAGTATCTTCGCTTTGTGAAACCAGGGTGGCTCATAGATGTTTCTGTGTCCGAGTGAGTCAGAAGGAAAGGAAATTTTACCATTCGGCAAAGGCGGGAGATGCCTGGCTGGAAAAGGAAGAGGAAATTTTGCCTACCGGGATCAGTGCAGGATTATATTGATTTACGGCAGCCCCGGGCAGTAAGGGCAGGCAACTTCGCATGCCAGCCAAAGCGCCTTAAGAGAGAGGATGTTGCACAAAGTTATCTTTTGAAGAGTCGACGGTGATGCCCACCATTTTGACTGGATAGCTGAGACTGCAACCCGCCTCCGGTATGGTGATTGAAGAGCGAATCAGTTTGGGAGGGAGTAAAGTAAGTGGCAGTGATTTTGTGTCAAAAAGAAGCTACATTTCGACATATGAGCGGTTGATATTTCGTTTATTCCTTGAGGAGCTTTTGCTATGCGGTGGGAAAGTATCCTGCCGATCTCCGGAGTATTTTGTGGATCATCGTCTATTGAATGGGTCATATCGAGCTTAAACCGCCCCATGCTTTCCGGAAAGCTGGAAGCAATTAGCGACATGGGGGAGTGAGGACAGTTTGTTTTTCCGTCTGCTTGGAGTGTCTCCTATTTTACGGGAGAGAGATTATGGATCTTTTCCCAGAGCTTAGAAGGATCTGTGGCTCTCATCCAGCCGTGGAGCGGAAGGAAAGGATGGAGGACAGCTTCTTTTTCCTAAAGAGTACAGAGCCTTGGATGCCTACCAGGACGCGTATCATTTGGAGGAAATACAGTTTCTGTAAGATTGCAGAGTCTGTATTTAAAGCAGTTTCAGAGCAGATGCCTCAGAAAATTATATGCAAAAAATCAGGATAAGGCTGCCCTACGAAGATTGTATTTCTGGTCTCAGATTACTCTTCCGGCTGATCGCACAGCTGGTAGGTGTAGAGGGAAGACCTGGTCAAGGAATGGCAGGCAGAATGGGAAGAGGCTTTTGAAGAAGCGGATCAGGCGGAAGAATTTTAGAGCTGAAAACGCCGTAACGAGGGAGAAGAGGCATTTTTCCAAGAAGCGGAGAAAAAGCCAGCTCAAGTAGCAAAATTCGTAGGGATTCAGTTACAGGAGGGGAAAACAGAAAGAACTTGCAAAAAACAATATAATCCGAAGAGGCAGATGACCGTATTCACGAAAAAAGTGGCTGAAGGAAATGCCTTCGCCGCGTGGAAGCGCATCCCAATAAGAAGCTTCCTTACCATTATGCGATGCCGCTCCTAAAGTTACCGGCAGCTGCATATGGACACGCCCTGACAATGCTTTTACAGGATACCCTGATTCGTTTTTTAAGAGAATGCAGTCGGAGGCTTTGTAGCAGCCGGAAACGCAGCCATGCTTACCGGGAGGTAAAGGTTATATCAATGTTGAAGGATATGGGGTAATGACAAGTGGAAGAGAAGGCTTCAGTGAGGCCTGAAGTGGGAAGCGAAATGGTTGAGACCGTACGTAGAACCAGCTCATAAGATGGGCTCTCCCGCAGACTGGGATCGTCTCCGTTTTACCATGGACGAGGGTTGCTCCCTGGCGTGGTGCTGGAGACCCTTTTGTCCGCCTGTATAAGAAGGGCTTGATTTACCGCGTTTGTGGAGATTAACTGAAAGTCCCGTTTGTAATACCTCCATTTCCGAGCGTGAGGTTTTACATGAGGAGCAGGAAGGCTCCTTCTGGCACATCCTTTACCCGCAGGGAGAGTAGCGGTCACGGAGATTGCTACCACCAGACCGAAACGCTCTTAGTGATGCTGGCGGCGGCTGCAAATCCTGGAGGATGAAAGTGAAGCACGTGGTGGGCAACAGCCATCTTCCTCGATTTGAACAGAGTGATTCCGTGATTGCGGATGCCTGCGTGGGATAAGGAATTCGGAACCGTTGTAAAGATTACTCCTGCCCATGATCCCAACGACTCTGGTGGGAGAAAGACATGTCAGAGTTTTTAAGTCATCTTAAACGGATGATGCCAAGATTCTCGTGAAGGCTCCCCTATAACGCATGGATCGTTATGAAGCCAGAAAGAAGATGGTGGAGGACGAGAAGCAGGGACTGTTAGCAGCGGTGCCCCACAGTCACAATGTAGTGTGCATGATCGCTGTGAACCACCGTTGAGCCCAGCGGTGAAGCCCAAAGTGGTCAGGAAGATGGAAGAGCTGGTGCTTCGCTATCAGCGCTGTTCAAGGAGACTGGAATGTTCCTAAACCACGAAAGATCTATCTGCATTGGCTAAAAATACTGGCGTGACTGCGTAGTCATCGTTTAGGGGACACCGTATTCCCCGCATACCACAGGAGGATTGGTGGGGAGTTGATCGCATCCCTGAAAAGCCGGAATGTTGTTCAGCGTAAGAGTATCTGCCCCTTCGTCAGGATGAGGAGCTGGCCCGATACCTGGTTCTCCAGTGCCTTTAATTTTGAGACTCTGGACGGTCGGAGAGACGATGGATTACGTTATTTCTATCCCCATGATGTGCTGGGTTAGCCTGCCATGATGATTATTTTCTTCTTGGGTAGTCAGAATGGTATTCTCCGTAATCAGAGCTAAATCTTAAAGACACCTGGCAGCGTACTGATCCGCCTGCCTGGTGCGAGACGATCAGGAAGAAAATTTTGAGTAAAGTCCTTAGAAAACGGAATCGATCCTTTGAAATCATCGGAACTCACGGGGCGGATGCTCTGAGAATGACCTTCTTACCGAAATGCCCCTGGAAATTGATATGCTGTTTCATCATAGCCGCGTGGAAGCCAGCAGAAACTTTATGAATAAGGTTTGAATGCTTCCTGCTCTTATGAATGTGTGTTGAAGAGGGAGAAAGAAGCCCTTTTCTTTGGTGAAAGAAGGAAGCAGTTTCCTGCAGTTCTTTCCTCTGTGCTCCCAAGGATCCTGGCTTTTGGTTAAGACCAATGGATTCTTTCCAGTAACTAAAATAATCGTTTCCAGAGGTGACTAGAAACTAGAACTTTGGACCTGGGAAACTGCCCTGATTAAGATTCAAAACTTATTCTGGGAAGACAGTTCCGTGATCGTATATCGAGATGGTGCCCAGACTCTACAGTGAGGAGGAGAGAGGCGACCCCGCCCTTGGACTCTAAAGGTTTTGAAAACTTCCTGGCGTTTTGTTGCATCCCCTGCCCCTTTATTACGGGAAGAGATTTACGATACGGAAAATCTTATTCCGGAGAAGATATTGATGCTGTCACTGGGCCTATTTTCGCGAAGAACTGGACCCTTCCGAGGCGGAAAAGAGGAGAGACCATCGCGAAGTGGGTTCATCTGGGAAATATTCTGCATTGAATGTTCTCCAAAAAGTGTTGGGTTGAAGAAGCCGCATTGTAAGCGAGGACGAGGGGTTAAGAAAACGTTTACACACAGGCAGTATTCTTTCGCTACCCTTGCTTATGCACATACAATACAGCAAGATTGCAGAACAGGTATTCCTGAAATGTTGCTTCTGTCTTGATACCGAAGGTCAGTCATTTTCCTTCCCCTTCTCTGATCTGGGTGGATGGACTGAAAGAGAGCGTTTGGAGAAGGAAGAGGAGAGGCGAAGAAAGAAATTCAACGTGCAGAGTGGAATGAAGAATGAGCTCTGTCCAAGGCACCGGAAGGAAAGGTGCAGGAGGAGGGGAAATGAGGCAATATGAAGCATATATGATGCTGGAGCAGGTTCTGTTAGCGCTCTTTCCTGCTTTAACTTCCCGGAGAGATGTGGATACGAGGTGTAAAGCAAAGGAACAAAAACGATTGAGGGAAAGTAAAGAGAAGAGCATGGGCGCAATGCTCCCTGCTTTTCTCCTTCTTCTTTCTTTCAGAAGCCAAGGACATGCAGAGAAAAGGCCACCCGCTAGAGCCATCAAGAAAGGCCAGTACCACCGCTCATATCTGGGAAAATGAAGAAGATGCGCTTAAGCTTTGTATCTGACGAAGTCCAAGTCCCGGCTATGCCAAGGATCATGGTACAGATTGAAAGAGCGCTTTTATTACTTCAATGCGGAAGGAAAGATGGCTGAAGGCGGCTTAACGAGGATAGCCACTGGTTTTTAAACAGATAATAAAGAGGTACAGTGATATTGTTGAGAACCCTACCGGATGGGTAAGCATTCCTGACGCCCAGTGGCAATCAAATCTTTTACTTTGAAAAAGGATATGCGTGGATGTCCCCGAGGCATGGTACAGGCAGAGGGAGAAACCAACATTTCCTATCTGACGAGGAAAGAACTATTACTTGACGTGCTCTGGGTTATGCAGATAGTTATTGATTTCCTTGATGCACGGAAGTATCCAAGAGGCAGAGATGCAAAGGAGTATCCTCAATACATAGTAAATACAGGGACATCATAATCATTAAAATTATTGCGGTTAAAAATCAAAGAGAAGTTTACCTGAGAGGCCTTCTGAATACGGAAAGCGCCTTTTCCTATTGTGGTGGGAAATTGGTTGAAGTAAGGTGATGAAAGACTAAGGAAAATAGAAGCCAAACAGAAACGGGAGGTTTTGTTATAGTTTGGAGGAAGGAGGAAAGAATCCTTAGTGAAATCTCGATCGTGCCTTTGTGACGCCTCAGCCATCCTGGGAAAGGAACTGACCGTAGCTCTCATGTAAATTTTTGAAAAGCAGTGCTCCATGGAGAAAGTGAAATTCTCGGCTTTGCATTTGGAGGCTCTCTGGGACTCGCCTCTGTCCTTCAGAGCCAACTATTCTTTGAGCTTTTCACATGACCTTTCCCACTGAGCTAATGTGTAATTCCTTTGAGCAAATATACAGAGCCTTCCGCATTAATGCCTAGGGAGCCCATTAAAGTGGAAGAAGAAAACGCATAAAAAGGCCTAACTTATAAAAGTTTTATTAAGTCGGACAAAAATTTTATAAACTATGTAAAATGCTGGTAATCCTATTGGAGAATGTTGCAATTGAAAGCCAGTTTTGATGAACTCCAATTTTATCTCACAGAATAGAGGCGAATGTACCAGCTGTGGCACGTATGTGGTTTATGGCTGTAAGGGCGTCCATAAGATTATTGAAACGGGTCATTGAATTGAATTTAAAGGAATTCAAAGACAGAGAATATTATATTCGCAAAGGGCAAAGAAAATCGATGGTGCTGCATATGTTCGGTGAGGCCGGCAAGATTAATATGCGCTCAGTGATGACCAGGAGCAAGCTTTATGCTGGCATCAGAAATGGCCTCGCCAGGCTTCAGTTTAAAAATCCTGCAAACAAGATAGTAGAAATCGGCAGGACAGTATCAAAAGTTGTGCCCTGATGCTCGTTACAGGCATTAAAACCTTGATGGCAAGAAGAGCAGAACAGGCAAGGCAAAGGAAAGAAACTCACCTTTGATTTTATACTAGTGAGCAGGCGGGAGATATCCTGGCAGAGGAGCTTCCTATTTCTTTAGTATCCCCGAGAGTGGGTGGAAGGAAGAATCTGGCGCTAATTCCAAGAAGGTCGGATAGAAGTTGGAAATTTGAGGGGAGGGCAGTATGGAAAAGATGGTAGGAAAAAAAGGCAGTAAGAAAGTAAAGGCAGTAAAGGAGTTTTTTTCTTCTTTTGGCATAGTAAAGGCAAAGCAAAGGTAAGATAGTAAATACAGTAATAAAAGGGGCGTAATAAGAAGGTAAGGGATACAGAAAATACAAGCAAGAAAAAACAAGAGTATATTCAACTTTTGCAATCTTTATATTTGATTATGCTGAGTACTGGCAGCGGTGGCTTCAACAAGGGACGCAAAAACAGTTTTGGAAACAGGGCACTGAGTCAGGGCCTTCCGAAATGAAATGCGGTTTTTACGTAGTATCCCAGGAGGGCAAAAGTTAGCACCAACGCCTCCCCAGCAAACCAATACACACAGGTTTTGTAAAGCGTAATATTTTCTCCACTCTATCCCTTCTTGCTTTCTCCTCTTTTCGTATACTATTATGTTCAAAACTAAGGAATAGAATTTAAGGTGTTATATATAATGAATAATCAATTATTAGAGTACACGACATCTTGTACGGGATGAGGCTCACTACTTTTAGTGAATTACGTGATTTACCACGTCCTGCATCTTCTTTGCAAAAGCAATCTATTTCTCCTATAAAATATCCTATGGCGTTGCTTTCTCTGGCTGTGGTTTTCGCCTCATTACGGAAATAAATTCTTTAGCTTTAAAAATTCGGAGAAATGGGATGAAGATCTTTCTCCCTGAGGGATCGGCATTGCCAGTCTGAGTTGCGTGTGGATATTTTTGCATTTTTCTCATGGCTTAGGGTGGCTGGCCAGTTCCGTGTATCAATTTAGTAGTGAAATCATTTTGCCAGTAAGTTTCTGATTTTTAAGTGAGTTATAATGTCGGCTTTCAAAAGGAAAGGGTTTCATGAGTAGAGAAAGGCTTATGAAGTAGTACCCGTTGGGGAAAGTACAGAGACGCTTTCCTCTCTGCCCACTGCCTCCTAGCTGATGTTGGAAGTAACGCTCGCGCAGGGAATTTTCCTTTTAGAAAAGGGAGAGCTTTTTGCGTACGGAGTTTTATATCATCAATGGCACGTATCCAAGAGTTTCAAGAGAAATTGCAAACAGGAGAATCTTTTACTCGAGAAGGGTTAACCGCGTGGCAGTAATGTATGTAACTCTCATTGCTGGCCACGTGCCAGTCCCCTTAACTGGTTTCGTTGTGCGTCCTAAGGGGAGTGGTGATAGATTTATCGAAGATTGCGAGCAGTTTTGAAAATTGCTGGCTGGAGCGACTGCTCTCTCTGTATTTTCGCCATCATTTTCAGAGCCTTTTTAATCCCGGTTTTGCTGTACTTTATGCCATGTCCGGGTTACACTGCCGCCTATTCCTGGAATATCATGTGGCTGGATTGTGTACTGCTGTTTCCCTTAATTTTACTGGGACTGGAGCGATGATGGATCGGGAGAGGTATTACTCATACGGTGAGTCTGGCACCCTTGCTATCCTTTCCAATTATTGGCATCCGTGTTATAGATTTGCCTCTTTTTACTTTGTGTATTTTCTCTGCTTTTGTTTTTATATTCAGGAAAGAAGAAAGATATTTTCTCTCTCGCTCGCTTTTGGGCCATATTCTATCTGGTCGCGAGCTATGGCAGCTCCGTTTTCTGCTGCCGGCTTATTTTGCCCTCACGCTTTACAGCCTCATCCAGTATTTCTTTTCCCAAGACTCGTCAATGCTGGTATTATAGATACGATGGCTCGGCATTGCTTTGGTGTGGAAACGGAACAGGGCTTGAAGCATTGGCTACAGTCATCAAAGCTGTACGGAAGTTTAATGCCTCTTTGCCTCCTTTGTATTATCGGAATCGATCTATTTCTCTTTCCGAAACAAGCTTTTACGGAGCACCGAGTATTTTCTTCTTCTTAAGTTTTCCATCAATCGCTGAACTTTATCTGGCATGGCTTTCTCATTATCCCAACAGCCTGCCTGCAAGTACGAGCTGTACATTTTTCCTACTCCTCACTCCAGGGGCGGAGCTTATGCTGAAGCAAGCGGAAATCGAAAAAGGATTATGGCCTCCTTCTTCCTTTGCTTTTGTCTTTGCTACGTTTTGTGTCAAAAACTCATTACGGTGGAGGGGTTTCCACTGGTGCATGTTTATGTTGGGAATGCTCTTCTGCTTTTGTATTATCTTGTCTTCACTCTGGAGGCATTTTCTCAGAGGAGTTTTCTTATACGATACTGCTCCTCTGTTTTATAGAAGCCACAGCAAAGTGGTGGCAGTGACCTCCGCGCCTACAACAAATCGGGCAAACTATCTGAGGGACAGAAGGCGAAACGGCTGCCTGTAGTGTCAGAAATAAATTGCAGAGGATTCGGTTTATCGAGTGGATAGAAATCTGGACGAGAAAACGAAGGATGACGGAGCGCTTATGCAATATCCCAGTAGCTTCTATTTTCTCCACAGCCTATGCGGGAAGATATCGGAGATGTACCATCCTTAGGGAATGGAAGCTTCTACAAAATGCTTATGCCATTAGCGGGGCTACTTCCCTTATAAAAGTCTTTTGTATCGGTAAAAAGTATTTGGTAAACAGAAGAGGAAGAAATAATGCAAGCGGAGGAAGTAAGGTCTGGGCCTATTTGAATGGGTGAAGGGGATTATCGTCTTTGTAATACACTATGCTTTTGCCCTTGGGATTTGCCTCAGCGAAGAGAGCGAGCTGGATTAGTTGGACGAAGGCCGGACACGACTTTAGTGCAAAAGCCAGTATTTCCGTCCTTAAGTAAGGAAAATATATGTGAAACTATTCTTGGGGAGAGAGAAGGAAGGAGACTATAACTTTACCGCAACGGAAGAGAGGCCACTATTTTGCTCGGTAAACGTAAATGGAAAGTGTAGAAGGTTGAGGTTCAGTTTCCTCGAAAAGAGCTTTGACCACGTGGATAGAGGGTATCTGTTAGATTTAGGCTGGGCCTTTCTTCCGCCCGAGTGAAGAGGCTGGCTCAAAACCCAGGGACAAAGCATGGATACTTACCGTTTATCGCTTTCATCATGACAAGTCTTTCCGATGTTGTGGAAGCCCTTTCGAAGAGGATTAAAGCTCAGTAGGAGTTCCCGGTGTAGGGAAGGAAAACACAGGCTAGGGAGGATAGCAAAGTTTTTCAGCACTTCCCTATGATCCGAGCTGGAAAGTGAGTCCCGTGATGGAGCAGTGCGTAGGAAGGCCGGAGGAGTGTATCGGATTTATGGCTATCCCAATCTCAAAGGTGCTCACAGTATTCGACTGCTGTAGTATAGCACACGGAGATGGAATTTCAGGCTTTTAGCTTAGTGTTACATCTATCCCTTTTTCTTTGGAATTATTCTTTTATATATAAGACTGCTTTTCGGAAAACAGCGGAGTCTACACGGGACTGAGGAGAAATGTCATTGATACCGGCATGGAAGAGAAATGCTGACAGCTCATGTCAGCCATTCTCTTAGTACCCGGACAGAAGCAGAGAGAGGCCACATAGTCTATCCGGTGAAGGCTTTATACGGTGAGACTGCCCAGAAGGAAGAAAACGAGGACTGGAAATCGATGGATGTTAAGGAATAAGCTTTTCCTTCCCAAGGCAAAAAGTGAGGGAGAGCAAGGAAGAAAGATACGAGAGGATTGTATTGAAAAGGAAGGGGTAGCGGATGAAAATTATGGAGTGGAAGATTTGCGGAAAACGTGGATGAGCTGGCGCAGGCCTCAACGCCCTCTCTCTTTGATAGCGTGCTTAGCAATGGAGGATTTGAGGGCTCCCCTGCCCTATGTGAAAATGCTTTCCCAAGGTCGGTGTTCTTACGGAGGAAGAAGGACGGAGTAAACGCAGAAGGCTTTAGAAGGGATTCGAAAGGTCTTAGAGTCCGGAAAGCTTTTTGATAGAAGGGGATGCGGAGGACATTCATTCCTTTGTGGAGATTTCGTTTTAATCCAAAGAATCGGAGAGCTGGGGAAGAAATTGCATACCGGTCGCTCCCAGAGAGGCCAACCAGGTGGCCTTGGATATGCGTCTTTATGTACTGGAGAAACGATGCAAGAAGAGTGCAGAGGCGATCTGGATGAGCTGCTTTCCGTTGGCTGATAAACCTGCATGGAGAAGCATGAAGAGACATTATGCCGGCTACCCATTTGCAAAAAGGCCTAACCCACGACCACATTGCTCACCACTTTTGCTTTACGTAGGAAATGTTTCAGAGATAGGAGTCGTCTTTTAGACGGGGAGAAGAGAATGAATTTCTCTCCCGTGCGTGCGAGCCTTTGAACGCTACATATCCTTTGGATCGGGAAACGTGGCAAAGGAGTTTGGCTTTTTACCGTCGCTGTGAAAATTCCATGGATTCCGTTTCGGATCGGGATTATTTGATTGAATATTTATTCTGTCTTCTCTCATGATTAGTATGCATTTATCCAGATTGTGTGAGCAAACGGCCTTTGGAACAGCTTAATGATTATGGCTATATCCGCCTGTCCGAATCAAAACATCTCCACCGGCTCCAGCATTATGCAGAAGAAGAATCCGGATATGGCGGAGTTGATTCGAGGGAAAAACCGGTAGAGTTTACGGCAATCTCTTTTCCCTTCTGACCACCATGAAGGCGTCGCCTCTGGCTTATAACAGAGGATATGCAGAGGAGGATACGAGGTGACGCTGACAGCATGGACACCTGCAATTTTGTCTTCCAGGTCATGGCGACAAATGCCTGGACAGCATGGAATTCCGTTTGGAACGCCTCCGGGCGCGAAAAAGGAGCTGGCAGCACTTCACGGATGTGGCGGATTATCTGGTGAGGGAAGTGTCTTTGTCCGTACCGCGCCCACGGTGTTGTGGAGAGTTGGTTTTATACTGTGAAAAGGAAGGAAAGGATTTGGAAGAGCTTTCCTGGAAGAGAGTACAAGAAATTTAGTGATTTAGTGGAAGCGGATATTTATGATGCCATTTCCTTGGAAAGCTATGTGTGAAGAACAGGAAGACCAAAGGTGCTCGGGGCACTTTGGGACAAATTAAAATAGAGGATGTAGATGTACATTATCTATAGCCATGATAGCTTTCAAAATTGGGGCACGCTCTCGCCAGCTTCGCCACGTAGTGGATACCTGGGCGACTGCCAGCACCTTTTGTTCTTTTCGTAGCACCCGCTGTGCTCGACTCACATATATTTTGAAGCATATTGTCTATAAAGACGCTTCAGATTATTTTATACGATCTTCTATTTTTATTCATAAGGATGAGAGCAGTAAGGTGCAGGCATCCTCGGTCATCTCAACATTAAATAGTAAGATACGACTAAATGAACATATGTGTGTACTCAAAAGGGGTTGAAAAAGGCATTAATATTCTGACATAAACGAATAGAAAACCGATTAATTGAATAAACATGCTTGACATCCGAATAAATATCTATATCTATTCTAAGCTGTTTGTCCTTGAGAATGAGAGCGGCTGGAGAAGATGGAATTTTGAAAGGAGTCATTATGGGAAGTACAGGGATAGCGAGGAAATACCAAGGGGAGAAGATTACTCACAGCCTGTTCGGGAGGTTTGGATACTACCGCCATTGTTCCTTGGCGGAAGGAGCAATTTTGGCTCTAGGTAATTTGTGTCCTGTGTTGATGTGTGGCAGGAAAGAGTGAAGCTTTCCGACCTTCCTGAACGGGCGAAGCTGTCCGGCAGCCGGAGTAGCTGTATATTGAGCATATTCCAGGATGAATTCTGCGAGGAATATGTTCTTCCCTGTATTCAAGCCAATGCCTGCCGCGAAAACAATAAATACCTCTTTGGGGACTTCCATGGCTCGGACCGACTGTCGCTAAAAGATTGGTACAGATACGCTAAGAAGGAAGGAGCTACCGCCATTTGTCACAGAGCTACCGGATGGTAACGACCAGATCTCGTTTTGAGCTGGGCATTAAAGGCCTTAGCACCGGAGCTGCATATTCTTGCGCAACTTGGCGGATGACGGAGCTTTGAGACTTTCGGTCCAGGGCGACGATAACAGCTGCAAGGAAACAGCATCGACCTGGCTTTTGGAAGCCATGAGAATTCCTACAGCAGGGACAGGAATCTTTGGCATATTTCGGCATGAAAAGGCTTGGAGCTGGAGATACGTGTGTCGGGCCGAGTTGTGAGCATCTTCTGGCGCTCGTAACGCTGCTTAGAAGGCAATCGGATCAGGAGCCGCTCTCCATTACTTGGAAAAGTGCAGTGGCACTGCATGCAACAAGAGCATGTCTTTGCAGTGAGATGATTGAGAGCCTGAATCAGCTGGGCGGAAAGAACACGTAGATCGCATTGGATATCGTGGAGAACCGTGTGGTGGGACATGAGTCGTGGTACCCGTAATATGAGACTCCGGGGAACCATTCTTTTGGAAGCGCATAGCAGTTGGAAGAGCTGATTTTAAGATCGGCAGACCACGGAAATGAAGAAACATCGTGAAGAGGAAGTTTTTCTCAAGTAGTCTAGAGGAAAGATGATGGCTCCTCTTCGAAGCTTTGCGGAGCCTTTGTGTAGAGCACCCAGGAGAAGGTGTGTCCGGAGGAACCAAAATGAAAGCTTTTACAAGGAAATATCGCATGTACAAGGGAGGGCTCTCCTCTATTCTCTTTACAATGCTTCCTGGCAAGCTTTACCAATCGGAGATTTATATGATCGCCAAGGATGCTGCTTCATCACCTTTTCGGACTCTCGGGCTGGTAAGGGCTTTACAAGAACAGGCTACAAAAGCGGAATAAAGAAAATACTACTAATATGGGTCCAAAAATGAGATATGAGTCTATCCTGTTTTGGATTTGTTATGCTTGAGTGACCTATTTGGTGCTAGCAGCTCCTAAGAAAAGATAGGCAGGAGAAATATCGATGTTGGGATATGTAAGCTAAAAATAGTACAGAAAGTCTTGGAGGGAGAGTTTATGGAGCAGAAGCAAGAAAATATTGTTCAGTATTTGGAGTCTCTTTCATCCAAGAGTCCGATTCCCGGTGGAGGAGGAGCGGCGGCGCTTTCAGCCGCTATGCTAGCTTGCTATGGGCTTATGGTGGGAAATTTAACCTTGGGAGAGAAAATATGCAGACTTTCAAGAGGAACTGTTGCTTATCATGGAGTCCTTGGAAGAGGCAAAGCAAAAAGCACTTTTCTTGGAAGGCAGAGATGAAGAAGTCTTTCTTCCTTTGTCTAAGGCATATTCTCTTCCCAGAGGAACTGTAGAGGAACAAAAGCAATACGAAGAAACGATGGAGATATGTTTAAATGCAGCTTCTTTAGTTCCGGCGGAACTTTTAGAGCTTTGCCTGGGAAAAATTCCTTTATTTTTCCAAATTACAAGAAAAGGGCTCCAGAATTGTACTCTGATGTAGGGTGGGAGCAAGTTTTTAAAAACAGCAATAGAAAGTGCCGTGTTAAATGTTTATATTAATACCAAAAAGCATGAAAAACTGGGAAATAAAAAGCACAGAGAGAAGGCTTTTGTTTGAAAGCTAAGGCAGGCCTTTGAACAATTGGAAGAAATTATTCAATCAGTGGAAAATACAGTACGTGAATGAAGTAAGATGATTTTTATTCCGATAGAGAAAAAGGAGCTATAAAGAAGAGGATGGAAGAATTATTGGGAAACCGATAGTAGATAAAATTCAACAAGAATGTGAGCGTTTTGTTGAAAAACGAAATGGTGTGTATCCGACTTTGCCATTTTACGGGTAGGGGAAAAAGAAGCGGATATCAGTTTGAAGCGGAAAGAGTTAGTTATTTTCCCTTTGGTTTGGAGGTAAATGGATTATCAGCTTCCGGAAGATTGCAGTAATGAAGAGTTTCAGGAAGCTTTTTGATTTTTGAATGAGGATCCGGAAGTTCACGCATTATGGTTTTTCAAACCCCTTCCACTACAGATTAATCAAGAAGAGTACTGGCAAAACTTAAAAAAGAAAAGGATGTGGAGGAATAAGTCGAGAAAACATAGCCGGCTTGTTGTTGTGACAAGGAAGCTTTTGCCCCTGCTACCGGCGATATTTGGAAATGTGCAAATACTACAACATCCCTATAGCCGGGAAAGAGGTGTATTCTGAAAGTCGCCTGTGGTAGGAAGACCGCTGGCTATTCTCCTGACCAATGAAGATGCAACAGTGACCCTTTGTCATACCAAGACCGAAAAATATAAAAAGAACTGGCCAAGAGGGCGGATATTTTGGTGTGTGCAATCGGAAAACCTAAGGCCATAGGCTCTTCCTATTGTAAAGAGGGAGCTACGGTCATTGATGTAGGAACAAACTGATGAGCATGGAAATCAGGTGGGCGATGCGGACTTCGATACCATGGCAACCGTAGCGGGAAAAATATCGCGGGTTCCCCGGAGGTTTATAATCGCTACCACTGCTGTTTTAGCAAAAGCAGCTTTTAAAAAGGCTTATCGTTTACAGGAAAAAGAATAGAGGTAAATAAGGAAAATGGCTTTTAGAGTATTTTTATGAGAAGGAGCGACGTGGTTTTTCGAACGCCGAGATGACAATAATATAACAAAAATATTTTTTATTTCTGTACAAATATCATATTATGAATTATAAGAGATTTCTATGCATAAAATTCTGTGCATAGGACTCTTTTCTTTGTTTTCTAAGAATCTCATAGTATAATAAGAATTGTCTATAGAAAAGATTTTGGGAGGTATAAAATATGGGTGTTACCACTTAAAGGGTGGCGTTCATCCCCTATGACGGAAAAGGAATTGTAGTGGATAAGTCCACGGTTGATTTGCGTCCGAGGTTGATGGTTTATCCACTTTTCGCAGCACATTGGAGCCCCCGCCAAGCCCTTGGTACAAAAAGGAGATAGGGTTCTTTTGGGGCAGAAGATTGCAGAGAGCTAACGGTTTTATTTCCGCACCTGTTATTTCTTCTGTATCAGGTACCGTAAAAGCCATTGAGAAGAGACTTACCGTAGGCGGAGCTATGGTGGAGTCTATTGTGGTGGATAATGATCAACAATATGAATCCATCCCGGGCTTCGGAGAGAAGCGGGACTATCATAACTTGTCACGGGAAGAGATTGTGAATATCGTAAGGGATGCAGGTATTGTGGGCTTAGGTGGTGCCGGTTTCCCTACTTTTGTAAAGCTTAGTCCGAAAGAAATCGATAAGATTGATTTATTTTTGGTAAACGGCGCGGAGTGTGAGCCTTATCTTACCTCCGATTACAGAGATATGCTGGAGATGCCGGATAAGCTGATTGGCGGCTTACAGGTGGTGCTTTCCTTATTCCCCAACGCTAAAGGAAAGATTTGCATTGAGGACAATAAGCCTGAAGCCATCAAGCTTTTTAACGGAAAAGTTAAGGGCATGGATAAGATTGAAGTTGTGCCGTTAAGAACCCGTTATCCCCAGGGGGGAGAGCGTCAGTTGATTTATGCAGCCAGCGGAAGAAAGATTAATTCCTCCATGTTGCCTGCGGATGCAGGGGTTGTGGTGGACAATGTAGACACCGTTGTGGTTATTTATGAGGCGGTTTGTGAGTCCAAACCGTTGGTTAGAAAGATTTTCAACAGTAACCGGTGATGCGGTAGCCAGCCCCGTAATTTCCGCGTCTCTTAGGAACCACCATCAGCAGGTGATTTCTGCGGCAGGCGGTTTCTCGGAGGAACCGGAGAAGGTAATTTCCGCACCGACGATGGGTATGCCGCTTTTGTGCTGATATTCTCGTGACCAAGAACCCAGTTCTATGGCGTTTAAAAAGGATCCGGTGGCGGAAGAACCAACCACCCTTGTATTAACGTGGAAGATGCGTTACAGCTGTCTCGGAGAATTTGATGCCTACCTTGATGATGGTGGCTTCTTCAGAAGAACACGGAACGCTTTGAAAAGCTTTACGGTATGGAGTGTATCGAGTGCGGATGCTGTTCCTATGTGTGTCCCGCAAAGCGTCCTTTAACCCAGGGCTTTAAGCAGATGAAGAGAAAAGTAAATGCAGAGAAGAGAGCAAAAGCCGCAACTGCTCAGGAGGTAAATAAATGAAAACTTTTATATCTTTCTGCGAATCCCCCATGTGCGTGACAGGGTGACTTCATGGAATTAATGAGAGACGTTGTAGATTGCCATGCTTCCCCACAGCCATTTACGGTGCTTTACAGTGGGGGATTTCACGCTTTATTGGTGGTGGTACTCACCACTTTGATGGCGGTATTTACAGAGTTTGCTTATCAGAAGGCTATGAAGCTGCCGGTAACGGTGAATGACTGGTCTGCTGCGGTAACCGGTATGATTTTGGCTTTAACTGTCCTCCGAATCCCTTATTGGATTCCTATGGTGAGGATCCGTGTTTGCCATTATGTGGTTAAGCAGCTTTTATGGAGGCTTGGGAGCCAACTTCATGAACCCGGCTTTAGCGGCTCGTTGCTTCCTGCTGATTTCCTTTTGCGGGAAAAATGACTGCCTTCAATAATGCAGGGGCAGATGGAATTGCCACCGCAACCCCGCTTGCAATTTTAAAAACAACTCCGGATGCCAGCATGAATCTGATGGATATGTTTGTGGAAGAATTCCGGGAACCATCGAGAGGTATCCAAGATTTGTCTTTTGATCGGTGCTTTATATCTGATTGTTCGGAAGGTTATTTCTCCGAAGATGCCTTTGATTTATATCGGAACCGTAGCACTGTTCACCCTGATTTTCTCCGGAAGAGGCTTTGATATGCATTACTTGGCTTCCGAAATCTTAGGAGGCGGACTGATTTTCGGTGCATTCTTTATGCTGACAGACTATGTTTCTTCTCCCATTACCCCCAACGGACAGGTTGTCTTTGCGGTACTTGTGGAATTTTTAACCGACTGTTCCGTCTTTTCGGCGGCTCGGTATGAGGGAGTTTTCCTATGCGATTATTTTGAGCAATATTTTTGGTACCGACCATCAACAACATGACGATACCAAAGGCATTTGGCAGGGAGGGAAAGTAAGATGAAAAAAGATTCCTTTATGAAAGACGCCTTAGTGCTTACTGCCATTACCTTGATCTCAGGACTGCTTTTGGGCGTGGTATACGGATGACGAAGGATACCATCGCCAATGCCATTAAAGAAGCAAACCAACAAAGCCTACAAGGTGGTTTTGATGCTGCGGATTATGACAGTGAGGAACTGAAGGATACTTTGCAGAAGGCTACCGAAGAAGGCACCTTGGCAACGGATAACGGCGGTGCAGAGCTGACGGATGCTATTGAGGCGAAGGATGCTTCAGGAGAAACCGTAGGATATGTGCTGACAGGGACATGCAGCTAGCTACATCCGGTTGTAGTGGTTGAGGTGTGGATAAAGATTTAAAGGTTACCGCATTTCTTTCCCGGAAACCTTACGCGAGACAGCCGGTCTTGGACAAAAAGCCACCCTTCCGAATTTTTATGAGCAGTTTACCGAAAACCACAAAGATTTCCGTGAAAAAAGGCGGCGGTGCAGGAGAGAATGAAATCGATGCAATTTCCCGTGCCACCATCACCAGTACTGCGGTAACCAATACGGTCATGCATCCACGGAATTTGTGGAAAATTACGTTTTAAAGTAGAGGAGGAAATGAATAAATACATAGAAAGATTATATAACGGTATTATCAAAGAAAACCCTCACCTTCATTATCATGCTGGGAATGTGTCCTACCTTGGCCACCACCACCAGTGCGATAAACGGATTGGGAATGGGATTGTCCACCACAGCGGTACTAATGTTTTCCAACATGCTGATTTCCATTCTTCGTAAGACTATTCCGGAGCGTATGCGTCTCCGGGAGAAATCGTGGTGGTAGCATCTTTGGTTACCATTGTCCAGCTTTTGATTCAGGCCTATGTACCGGCTTTATATGAGGCTTTGGGAATTTACATTCTTTGATTGTTGTTAACTGTATTATTCTGGGAAGAGCGGAGTCCTATGCCTTATTTAACGGTCCGGTCTTATCCTTCTTTGACGGTCTGGGCATGGGTATCGGATTTACCATGGCATTAACCATCATCGGATCTGTAAGAGAGTTAATCGGTGCAGGAACCATCTTTAACTTCAGACTGATTCCGGAGGCTTATAGCATCAGTATTTTCGTTTTAGCTCCCGGAGCCTTTCTGGTCTTGGCAGTTCTTACGGCGATTCAGAACAAGTTGCGCCTTCCATCCGCAACCAACGGGGATGCTCCGGAGGAATTTGTTTGCGGAGGAAATTGTATGGGTTGCTTCTCCGAGTGTAAAGAAAAAGCTCCTGAAAAGAGTGAAGTAGAGAAGAAGGAGGCGGCAGTATGATTGATTTGCTATTGATTGCCATTAAATATTCCTTTTGGTCAGTAACGTAGTGCTTTCCCAATTCTTGGGAATTTGTCCTTTCCTGGGAGTATCTAAGAAGACGGAGTCCTCCAAGGGTATGGGAGGAGCGGTAATCTTCGTTATCGTAATTGCCTCCGTAATTACCCATGGAATCTATGTTGCCTTCCTGGCGGCTTCCAGCCCCCTTTGCAAGGCCTTGGGCTTAACGGATGGTTTGGAGTATCTGAATACCATAGTTTTCATCTTAGTTATTGCGGCACTGGTACAGTTTGTGGAGATGTTCCTGAAAAAGAATGTACCTGCTCTTTATGAGTCCTTGGGAGTGTACCTTCCCTTGATTACCACAAACTGTGCAGTATTGGGTGTGGCCTTGAATAATGTTTCTGTGGCTATAACTTTGCCCAGAGCTTAGTTTACGGACTGGGTATTTCCGTAGGTTTTGCTTTAGCATTATTGCTTATGGCGGGAATCCGGGAGAATATTATAGAAGGAAATGACAGAATTCCTCATTCCTTCCAGGGATCTCCTATAGTTCTGGTTACCGCAGCCCTTATGGCGATTGCATTCTTCGGCTTCGGCGGATTGATTTAAGGAGGATTAGGTATGAGTCTGATGACATTGGTCCTGGTTGCCGCCGCTTTAGTGGGTGCAACCGGTTTGATTTTGGGGGTGTTTTTAGGAGTAGCCTCTGAGAAGTTTAAAGTGGAGGTGGACGAAACAGAGGCGAAGATTCGTGCAGCGCTTCCGGGAAATAACTGCGGTGCCTGCGGATTCCCCGGTTGTGACGGATGTGCCAAGGCTATGGCATTGGGAGAAGCTCCCGTAACCCAGTGTCCGGTGGGAGGAAGCCCGGTGGCGGAGAAGATTGCGGCAATCCTGGGAGCAGGAGAGGTGTCCATGCACCAGGAGAAAAAGGTTGCCCATGTACATTGCCAGGGATCTTGCTCTCAAAACAAAGCAGATTGCCAGCTATACAGGAATTGCAGATTGTAATGACTTGGCTGTGGTTCCCGGGGAACGGAAAAGGCTTGCCCATACTCTTGTTGTGGCTATGGTTCCTGCGTAAAGGCCTGTCATTTGATGCCATTCATGTAGTGGATGGCGTTGCTATTGTGGACAAGGAGAAGTGTACAGCCTGTGGTGCTTGTATCAAAGCCTGCCCTAAAGCCTTGATTTCCTTTGTTCCTTATAAAAAGAAACATATTGTCTCCTGTAAGAATCTCTTAAAGGGCAAGGCGGTTAAGGACAGCTGTTCCATCGGCTGTGTCGCCTGTGGAATTTGTGAGAAGAATTGTCCTTTGATGCTATTCACGTTCAAATGATTTTGGCGGTGATGAATGAAAAGTGTACCGACTGCGGTATTTGTGCCCCAGAAGTGTCCTACTTCCGCTATTACCGGAAAAGACCAGAGAAGGTAGAACCGAAGGATGCACCGTGCAGGAGAAGAAGGAAGAGGCTAAGTGAAGCACCGGTTTCAGCAGGATAAACAAGAAAAGATATATTTGTGAACATAATGGTGGTATTAAGTTCTATTTTCACCGGAAATAAGCATTAAGAAATAAAACTGAATAAAAATTTTCCTAAAACTCTTTTTAAAAACTTACAAAAAGTAGTCGATAAAGTATCTGTTGTGAAATCTTAAAAGGAAAAGTATCTAAGGAAGACAAGAATAAGAGAAAAACTACAGTTAAAATTGTTAAAAAGCAAAAAGAACCACTATAAAATATGCTTTACTTTAGAAGAAATTGTAAAAGTTTTTCTTAGCAATATTGTCTATTTCTGGGCTAGTGTAGAATCCTTTTATATGGAAAATGGCAACGGAATTATCTCTGTAAGTGAGCAATCAGGAGGAGAGCGGCATGAAGGAATGGTCAAAGGCATTCAGAAATCTAACGATTCTGAGTCAGTTTGATTGATCCCTGCTACATGCCGCTTTTATTATGCTTATTTCGTAGCATATCAATTAAGAGAGCACTTTCACCTTTCTTACTGGATATACCTGCCTGCATTTTTCTTCGGTCTTATGCGGCCTCCTTTATGACAGCCTAGAGTTTTACCTGTCTGTCTCCGAGAAGGAGAAGAAGCAAGAAACAAAAGACCGGGCTTTAACCAACATCGTTAGGAAGCTCTGACTTTAGCTTTTACATAGAAAGGATAAGAAAAATGAAGGTTGCAATCTACTCATGAAAGAAAATAGAAAATCTGTGCAGATGTTGTGCAGTGCGGAATAGCTTCGCCTTGTGCTGCTAATCTGTCTTTTCTTCATATAGCAAACCGAAATAGTCAGCTTTTGATTATAAAGGTGATTCTTTCCGCCGTATTGGGAAGCTTTTGTGGCAGTAATGAATTTTTATCTCATGGGATTACTGTTCAGGAGATTGTCAACACGGAAAAATCAGGAGGATGCTTACCAGAAGATGAGAGACATCTTACCGAAACCGTACCATGCTACAGTTGATTTGGATTGTGATAGCGCTAATCGCTCCATTTTTAACGCCGTAGCCGGTATTGTTCCCCTACTTTTTCCGAGCGTTTCTGAGAATACGAGGGTTCTCGACTGGAAAGAATACGAAAACGCAAGGAGGTGAAAAACTAGAGTATGAATTTTTGATATTTCTGGAGCAAAAATATCTTTCAAAAATTCCTACAGGAATTCCTTTCCTAGGAGATTTTCTGCTGGAAACCCTAGGTGGTCAGCTGGATTGTTATGGCGATTATCACCCGGACTATGTATCTTCCTTACCCGAAATCTGCGGGTGGAAAAATATTAGTAAAAGACAAGCCATTGCAGAGCTGATTGTAGAAAGTGCCAACAACTTAGGTGCGCAGTAATACGGGAGGAACCAAGTTTGATAAGATGATTCCTTTTGTGGCATGTCCTTGGCACTCAGTATCGTTTCCAACTTAATCAGTTTGACCGGGATTACGAAGCCTCACCGCAGACCCGTGTCCACAGAGGCAGCCTGGCACTTACGGTTTACGTAATCATTATTGCCAACAAGATTAAGGCAGGTGGAGTTATTGGATTTTTGAAGGATTTACCCAGCTCATCCCGGGTTATGACGCCATTTAACATCCTTTCGGATGTGGCTACCCCCATTAGTATGGCATGTCGTCATTTCGGTAATATTTTGTCAGGAGTGGTTGATCAGTGGTTTGATTTATGCATCATTGACCATTGGCCCTCTTCCGCAGTTTTGGGCTTGATTCCCGGTGTTGTAGGAGATTTTCTATCAAATATTCCTATTTTTGCAGTGGTCGCCTGCTCATCGTGTAGATTTTATTTTTGACTGGTTTTCCAGTGCCATGCATGGCATTTATTTTACCATGTTGACGATCATGCTATATCGCCAACGCAGCAGAAGGATAAACAAAATTAATTTAGGAGGACAAGAAAAATGAGTGAATTTCAGTTTTTAGCAAGAGGTATTGCATTAGCAGGATGTGGAATCGGTGCAGGTGCTGCACTAATCGCTGGTATCTGCGACCCGTATCGGAGAAGGTAACGCTGTAGCAAAGGCTTTGGAAGCTATCGGAAGACAGCCCGAGTGTAAGGGTGATGTTACTTCTACCATGTTATTAGGTTGTGCGATTGCCGAGACAACCGCATCTACGGATTCGTAACCTGTCTTCTTCGATCTTCGGTTGCCCCGGTATGTTCATGAATTTCTTAAAGTGAAGAACAAGTACGAAGCAAAGCGAAGAAAGGGAGAAAAGTATGGAATCGCAACAGTTGGTAACCATCATTCCATAATCTTCATTGCCCAGATTTTGAACCTTTTTATTCAGGTATATCTTATTAAGCGTTTTCTTTTTAAGCCCATTAACGAGGTTTTAAAGAAGAGACAGGAAGCGGCAGATAAGGATATACAAGAGGCAAAGAAAGCAAAAGAAGCAGCTGAGGCTGTTAAGACAGAATATGAAAGCAGTATGTCTGATGCTAGAGGAGAGGCAAACCGTATCATCGAGGATGCGAAGAAGGATGCCAACCTCCGTGCCGAGGAATTGATTAAAGAGGCGGAACAGCACGCAAGCTCCAGTAAGGCAAAAAGGCAGAAGAGATATCCGTTTAGAGAGAAAGAAAGCCTTGAATGAGGTAAAGGATGAAATCGGAAGCATTGCTATGGATATTGCGGAAAAAGTTGTGGAGAAGAAATCCACGAAGATGAGCATAAAGCTTTTAATTGATGAGTTCTTACAAAATGTAGAGGAGGCATCATGAATAAGGCATCCAGCTTGTACGGGAAAAAGTCTTTTACGACTTAGCCAAGGAAGAGCATCTGGAAAAAGAAATTTTAGAAGAGATGAGCTGTGTGAAAAACACTTCTGGAGGAAAAATCCTGAGTATTATTCTCTTCTGGCAGAGCCTTCCATTCCCAAGAAGGAGAGATTATCTCTTGGACTCAGCCTTGCAACGGAACTGCAGCCTTATTTGTTGAATAAAGTTGCTTTTTGGAAAAGGGGTCTGGTAAGGGCTTTAAAGAGAGCTACAAGACCTCACAAAGCACTATATCAGGAGGATCAGGGGATTGCAGAAGCTCTGGTCACCAGTGCGGTGCCTTTTACAAGAGGAACAAAAGTCGGCTTTAATCGAAAAAGTTGCAAAAGCTTTGTGCAAAAACCATTATTTTATCCGAAAAATCGATCCCAAGGTATTGGGCGGATTGAGGTGGAAGCAGGAAAAACCTAGACGGTACGGTGTCTGCTCGATTGAAAGAGATTCAAACTGTTAATGAAGTAGTCTTGTAAAAAGGATGGGCAATAGAATGGAATTAAAACCAGAAAAATTTTCGAGGTCATCTCGAAGCCAGATTAAATATTACCAAAATGCCATTGTTCAGAATGAAACAGGCACCGTGCTCACCGTTGGTGACGGTATTGCCCGAGTTTCCGGTCTGACAAATTGTACGTCCGGAGAGCTTTTAGAGTTCGAGGACGGCACTTTCGGTATGGCTCAAAAACCTTGAAGAAACAAGTGTTTCTGCGGTACTTTCGGTTCCGACATGGAATCAGAGAAGGGCAGAGCGTAAAGCGTACAGGTCAGAGTAGTATCTGTTCCCTGTAGGAGAACAATTAATCGGACGAGTAGTAAAATGCGATTGGACAGCCTATTGACGGTATTTCGCATCCCATCGAGAGTACAGAGTTCCGTGCAGTGGAAAGCCCTGCACCCGCATCATCAAGAGACAGCCGGTTAAAGAGCTCTTTTACAGACAGGAATCAAGGCGATTGACTCCATGATTCCTATCGGAAGAGGACAAAGAGAGTCGATTATCGGTGACAGACAGACCGTAAAACCACCATTGCTATTGATACCATCATTAACCAAAAGGGAAGGATGTTATCTGCATCTATGTAGCAATCGGACAGAAGAGATCCACTGTTACCGCATTGGTAAATGAATTAAAAGGAAGCCGGCGCTATGGATTACTCATTGTTGTTGCAGCAACCGCTTCCGAGCCGAGCCCCTTTGCAATACATCGCACCCTTTATGCAGGATGTGCTATGGGTGAGCACTTTATGAATCAGGGAAAGATGTCCTGATCATCTATGATGATTTGAGTAAGCATGCGGTGGCATACCGTGCAATCTCCTCTGATCTCGTAGACCGCCAGGAAGAGAGAAGCTTATCCCGGAGACGTATTCTACTTACACCAGATTGCTGGAAAGAGCGTGCAGCTGTCTCTCCTGAATTAGGAGGAGGATCCTTAACAGCCCTTCCTATTATCGAGCACAGGCCGGAGACGTTTCCGCATATATCTCCTACCAACGTTATTTCCATCACAGACGGACAGATCTTCTTAGAGACAGAGTTGTTCCATAGCGGTATTAGTGTCGGTGGTTAACCCCGGCATTTCCGTATCCCGTGTAGGAGGAAATGCGCAGATTAAGGCCATGAAGAAGGTAGCGGGAACCTTGAGCTGGTTTACTCTCAGTATGAGAGTTACAGTCCTTCGCGCAGTTCGGTTCCGACCTTGACCAGGATACCAAGCAGAGACTTGCCCAGGGTGAACGTATCGTAGAGGTACTGAAGCAGGGTAAGGAGAGCCTGTTGCCGTTGAGAAGCAGGTTGCCATTCTTTATGCGGTAGTTCACGGAATCCTGACCGCTGTTGAGGTTAAGGATATCCGTCACTATGAGGAAGAGCTTTACTCACTTAGATGCCGATGCAGAGGCTCTGAGCGCAATGAATGCCATCAGAGAAACCGCAAGCTGGAAGAAGAGACAGAGAAGAAACTTACACTAGCTGAGCGTTTTACAGCGGAATTTTTAAAAGGACTGTAAAACCCAGGAAGAAGGAGAAACATGGCATGCAGCAAATATGAAGTCAGTGAAACTCCGTATTAAAAGCATCCAGAATACTCATGCAGATTACCAAGGCTATGGAGCTGGTGAGCCTCAAAGCTGAGAAAGGCAAAGGAAAAGGCGGAGAATACCGAACCGTATTTTTCAGACTTAAAGAAAACACTTTCTGAGATTGCCACGGAAATACAGATTTTTCCCTCTCCTATACCAAGAAAACAGCTCCGATAAGTGGTGCTATATATTGATTGCTGGGAGACCGCGTGACATGGCGGGAGGTTATAATGCCAATCTTTTCCGTACCCTTGAGGAAAGAAATTAAGGACAAGGACTTTGCCTTATTCCTTGGGAAAGAAAAGCCTATGAGTATGGACTTTGGCAGAAGAACGTATGAGCTGTTTAATGACAGCTATACTCATGTTGAGAGGTTGGAATTTCCGACCTACAGCATTGCCCAGAAAATCTGTAGCCTATAAAAACTGCAGGAATTCGGCCATGTGCATTAATCTATACGGATTTTGTGTCCATGATGAGCCAGAAGGCAGGAGCTATTTCTCTGTTGCCCTTTGTCTGATTTTAAAGAGGAAAGCGAAGAAGAAGCGAAGAAGATTCGTAACCTGATTCTCTACGAGCCAAGTGGAGAAGATGTTTTTAATGCGATAGCACCGGAAACATCTTGCAGGGCTGGTCTATAGCGGAATTTGTACTTCTGTTGCCAGTGAGTCTGGCAGCAAGAAGAACATATGGAGGCGGGCTACAGATAACGCCGGAGAGATGATTGATAAATTAAGTCTATTCTGCAATAGAGCAAGACAGGCAAGTATTACCCAGGAAATCACGGAAATCGTTGCCGTGCGGAAGAGTTGTAGTGTAGAAAAGGAGAGATACATGACAGAAAAACATGTAGGAAAGGTTATACAGGTCATGGGTGCCGTCCTGATATTCGATTCCAGGAAGGGAACTCCTCCTCTATTGAACGCAATTTCCATCCAGCTTGGAGATACCGAGCTGATTGCGGAGGTTGCACAGCAGTTGGGAGATGATGTGGCACGTTGTATCGCAATGAGTTCCACCGATGGCTTTGGTTAGAGGAATGGAAGCTGTTGATACAGGAAACCCCATTACAGTACCTGTTGGAGAGCCCTGCTTGAGAAGAATCTTCAACATTTTGGGAAAATCCTGTAGATGAAAAACCTGCCCTGAAACAGAGGAAAGATGGGCGATTCACCGTCCGGCCCTTCTTTCGAGGAGCAGACCCCTGCTGGCAGAGATCCTGGAGACAGGTATCAAGGTAGTAGACCTGATTTGTCCTTACGCAAAGGGAGGAAAAATCGGACTTTTTCGGTGGAGCGGGAGTAGGTAAAACCGTATTGATCATGGAGCTGATTCACAACGTGGCAACAGCTCACGGCGGTATTTCCGTATTTACCGGTAGGAGAGCGTACCCGTGAGGGTAACGACCTTTACGGAGAAATGAAGGAAAGCGGCGTTTTGGATAAGACTGCCCTGGTTTACGGACAGATGAACGAGCCGCCGGAGCGAGAATGAGAGTTGCACTCCGGTCTGACCATGGCGGAGTACTTCCGTGATGTGAAGCACCAGGACGTGTCGCTCTTCATTGATAACATTTTTCCGTTTTACCCAGGCAGGTTCAGAGGTGTCCGCACTTCTCGGAAGAATGCCTTCTGCGGTAGGATACCAGCCAACATTGGCAACAGACATGGGTGCTTTGCAGGGGAGCGTATTACTTCCACAAAGCAGGGATCTATCACCTCCGTTCAGGCGGTTTATGTGCCTGCGGATGACCTTACCGACCCGGCGCCTGCAACAACATTTTACCCACTTGGATGCGACCACCGTATTGTCCAGAGATATCGCAAGTAAAGGAATTTATCCTGCGGTAGATCCTCGATTCCACCAGCCGTGATTCTTACCCGGAAATCGTAGGAGAGGAGCACTACCAGGTGGCAAGAGGTGTACAGCAGGTACTCCAGAGATATAAGGAATTACAGGATATCATCGCCATCATGGGTATGGATGAATTGTCTGAGGAAGATAAGATTAGCGTTTTCCGTGCCAGAAAGATTCAGAACTTCCTGTCTCAAACTTCTCTGTAGCAGAGCAGTTTACCGGTCTTGCAGGAAAGTATGTTCCATTAAAGGAGACTATCCGCGGCTTTAAGATGATTTTGAACGGAGAATGTGACGAGCTTCCTGAGTCTGCTTTCCTCTTAGTAGGAAACATCGATGAAGTTTTGGAAAAAGCTAAGAAACAGTAAGGAGGATATTTATGGCAAACTTCCATTTTAGAGATTGTTTCTATGGATGGGCAAAAATTTGACGATGAAGTAGAACGTGTCAGCTTAAGAACCATTACAGGAGACCTGGCTATCATGGCGCACCATATCAATTACTGCACAGCTGTAGGTATGGGTACAGCCAAGGTGATTATGAAGGATGGTAGCGAAAGAAAGGCAGCCTGTATCGGAGGAATGCTTTCCATGATGGACAACCGTTGTCGATTGATTCCCACCACCTTTGAGTGGGGCGAGGAAATCGATGTTGATCGTGCTGAGAGAGCCAAGGAGCGAGCTGAGAAGAAGATTCAGGATGAAAAGCTTTCCGTGAAGAACAAAGACTTCGGAATCAGGCAAAGCTTTATCGTGCGCTTATCCGTTTACAAACAGCGGGAAAAACAGCAGCTTATAAAGAATCGTAGTAAATTTGAGCTTAGAATGAAGGCTTGAGGATACTCCCTTAAAGCATTTCTTCTAAGCTCTTTTCTTCTACATAAAATTCGGATGGAAATCCGAGTCTCTCTCAATGTAGCTATCCTTTAGTGAATTTATGGTACAATGGATTCTAAAGAAAGTATGAACACAAGAGAAAAGGAAGAAGACCATGGATAGAAATGCATTTTTAGAAGAATTCTAAAATTGACAATATATTGGAGGAGGACAGATTCTCTCTTTATTCAGGATTACAGCTTATCCTATGTTACGGACTGCGTAAGGCTTGAGGTGGAAAATCTCCGAAAATGCGTTCGGGAGGAAGAAGAGGAAAGCCGAATAGAACAGGCCTTTTCTTCTCTTTACAGTCGGATTACGGAGCGCATCGAGGGCGATGTAAAGCCGAAGCTCAGGAAAGTGATTAATGCCACCGCACCATTTTGCACATACCAACCTTGGTCGTGCTTTTGGCTATCTCCGAAAATCGGACAGGAGCTCGTCAAGATGCTTTCTTCCTGCTCCAACCTGGAATATGACTTGGAAAAGGGAGAGCGGGGAGAGCGCTACAGTCATATTAAGGACAGCATTTGCAAAATCACCGGCGCAGAGGATGCCATGGTGGTCAATAACAATGCTTCGGCGGTTTTATTGATTCTCTCTACCCTGGCTAAGGGAGGAGAGGTTGTGGTAGATCCCGGGGAGGCTGGTGGAAATAGGCGGAAAATTCCGTATTCCTGATGTTTGTGCCGCTTCCGGAGCGGGAGATGCGGGAAGCAGGAACTACCACAAGACTCATTATCAGGGATTATGTGGAAGTTGTAAATGAAAATACAAAAGCCTTCTTAAAGGTGCACACCAGCAATATAAAATTTGCGGTTTCACTGAATCTGTGAGGCCGGAGAATTAAAGCCACTTTCTATGGAAACCGAATTCCTATTGTTGAAGATTTAGGCTCGGCGTGCTTCATCCCTTGAAAAATACGGACTTCCCACGAACCTACAGTACAGGAAGCCATCGAAGCCGATGTGGATGTGGTTTGTTTTCAGCGGAGACAAAGCTTTTGGAGGCTCTCAGGCTGGAATTATTATCGGAGAATATATATTGATCAAATGAAGAAAAATCCTCTTACCAGAGCCCTTCGAGTAGATAAGCTTACTATTACTGCCTTGAGCTATGCCCAGAATATCTGAGAGGAGGAGGGAATTGAAGAAAGAATCCCGGTACTTCGTATGCTGTCGGAAGAGCAGAGCGTGGTCAAAAGACGGGGGGAAGCATTGCTTCATTTGTTCCAAAAGGAATCAATCCCCGGAGAATATTCTTTGCAGCCCTCCAAGGCTCAGTAGGTGGGTGGAGGTTCTCTGCCGGATACCTATATGGACAGCTATGCCGGTTTATCACCCGGAAAAACTATCCGTATCCCAGATGGAAGCCAGACTTCGAAAGGAAAAACGCCGATTATCGGACGAATCTGGGAAGATGATTACTGGATGGACTGCAGCATGTACAGGAAGAAAGAGCTGGAAGAAATAGTGAGACCTTTCAGGAAGCATTATACTAGAATGATGTAAAGTGGCTGTAAAATCAAAAGGTAGCCACTTTCGGCAATATAGGTCTGAATACGAGACAGTCTGAGCCCGTCGGTACTACGAAAACACAGAGAAACGCAGTTTTTCGCCCAGTATCCGAGGACGAGACTTTTCATCAGAAAAGTCGTCCTGTTACCAGACCACTTCCGAAGGAATTATTTGGCACGCGATGCAAAGTGAGCGAGTGGTTAACAAACCACCACTGCTCCAGTCAGAGGCGAAAGCTAGCGAGAGCGTGCCCTGTTTCAGACCTCTACGTGTTAACAGATTATTATTTAATTTCTTTTACAACCCCTTTATTCCTGCTTCACAATACTCGGAAAGGCGACGGAATCGTAAAGATATGCATGAAAATAGCATCCTCCACCAAGGAAGCTTCCATCTGGCTGACCGACATCTTCTGTAGGTTGGGCAGAAACGTCTTCCAGGGCTGTCAAAGAAATTTCGTCTCTTTCTTAGCAAAAGCTTAATCAGATCTCCTGCTGTACTGTGTTCTTCCTCCAAACCCTTCATAGCAATGTCTTCCAGAGCTTGGCTTTCGGATCATTATCGGGAAGACCAGCATCTTCTTTCGCAAATGTTCTTCCAAGTCCGCCTTTAAGAGGCAAAGGGTGATGGATAGAACTAAGCCTTCTCCATGGTACTAGTATGGTGCACCCACAAGATTTTTGTTTAAAAGAGGCTCTACATCGGCCAGCAATTCTCTTTCTTTTACATGGTGACTCACGCTCAAATCCGTCAGCATTTCGGTACAGATAGAGAACGAAAACGCTGCAGTTCCCCTTCGTAATCTAAGTTATTCTTCTTGGAAGGGCTGCCAATCTTTCAGCTCCCATGCATAAAGGCTCTAACTCAATATTTTCTCCTTGGCAATCAGTGCAATAGGATCATGTCCTCCAGCAGCAATAATCAAACGATATTCATTTAAATAGGGAATGGTAGCGGGATGTTCTCTACACATCCGCTAAAGTCATTTCTTTCGTAATCCTTATAGACCTCTCCTGATAACTTCTCTTTACGACTTTAGGATAGCAGAGAAAAATAAAAAGAAATGTTGCAAAGTATAACAAAATCAATATGGATAAAATGCAAGCTATTCTTGACAAAGAAATATAATAGAGTAAAATTAAATTGCAAACAATTTAATAGACAAAAAGGCTATTACGAGCTTTAGAGTTCAAGGAAAAGTATAGTATGGGAGGAAAATATGGGAATTTATGATTACAGGGTAGAGAAAGAAAATGGAGATAGCACTGTTAAAGGAATTTGAAGGAAAGGTAATATTGATTGTCAACACGGCAACAGGCTGTGGCTTTACACCTCAATACGAGGACTTACAGAAGCTCTACGAGAAATTTCCATGAAAAGGGTTTAGAGATTTTGGATATTCCCTGTAATCAGTTTGCAGGACAGACGCCGAAACGGATGATGAAGTTCACCAGTTCTGGTACCCTACAGTACAAAACAGAAATTCGATCATATGAGCAGAGGTAAATGGTGCCAACGCCCTTCCGTTATACGGCTATCTTAAAGTGCAGGCTTTGAGGATTTGGAAAAAGGAGTGAAGGCTATGGCTATGGGGGCAATGTGCTTTTGCCAAGATCCGAAATACAAAAAGAATCGGGACATCAAGTGGAACTTTACCAAGTTTTTGGTGGATAGAAAGGAAATGTGGTACAGCGTTTGAACAACCCATTCTATGGAGGAAGTGAAGAGGCAGTAGGCACTCTTATAATTTGTAAGACTAAAGCGATATAATTTTTTATTTAAAAACGAGTATCCTGTGAGGCGGGATACTCGTTTTTAAATCTATGCAATTCTGAGATATCTCTATTGTGCTTTTTCCTGTTAGAATGAGCATATGTAAGAGTTTCATTCTGACATTGGGGGGGACTGATATGGCGAAGAGACGGAATCAAAAGTGGAAGTGGTATCATTTGCGAGAAATATTACTGCACAAGGCTGATGAACAGCATCCTCTAAGCATGGCGGAAATCCAGAATTATCTTAGGGAGATGGACATCGAAACAGACCCGGAAAAGTGTCTATGATGACATAGAGTGCCTTCGCCAAAATGGGCTACGATGTGGTGATGGGAGAAACAGGGCGGGAACTATGTCATTATCTTGGCAGTAGAGGGAATTTGAACTGGCAGAATGTAAGCTACTGGCAGATGCAGTGTACCAGGCCTCCCGTTTTATTACGGAGAAAAATCCAAGGAATTGATTAAGAGCTTACTACCTTTGTCAGTGAATATGAAGCGGACATACAAACGGCAGCTGATGCTCCTGGAAGAATCAAGAGCATGAACGAATCCATCTATTATGTGGTGGACGAATTGCATAGAGCTATTGCGGAAAAACAGGCAAATCAGTTTTTCCTACCTGCAATGGAATATGGCAAAAGAACTGGTGGAGAAAAAGAAAAAGCCCTATCTGGTTAGTCCCTGGAATCTAATTCTGGAAAATGAGAAAATTGTACCTTCTGGGCTATGATGGAGAAGAGATTTTCAAACACTGCACCGGTGGATAAAATGAAGAATATCCGGATTCTGGAGGAGACAGGAGAGGATGCCTTTCAGAATCTGGATATGGAGCATTTTCGGCAAAGAACCTTCTCCATGTTTGCAGGGGAACGGAAGAAGGTGAGCCTTATCTTTCGGGAGGAAATGGTGGGAATTCTCCTGGAGCCGTTTCGGAAAAGAAATTTCTCTCTTTCCGGCACAGGAGCAGGGCTATGCCATTGCCATGTGGATGTGGCGAGTAGTGAAATGTTTTATGCTTGGGTCTTTTTCTTTAGGAGGAGCTGTAAAAATTCTAGGCCAGGAAGATGTTAAGGAAGCATATATCCATGCCATGAAGAAAAGTTTGGAGCAGTATCAATAGATAAAGATAATAAAAATTAAAACAGTAGCAATAGAAAAACAGTAGCAATGAGAAAAAGTCCTTGCCAAAAAGAAAATAGCTGTTAAAATAGGAAAAGCACACTGTGCTTTTTCTTTTTACAAAAGACGCTTTAATGCATAAAAGCATAGACGCATAAAAGCGAGTACAAAATGAAGAAGTGAAATGAAGCAGCATAAGTACAAAAAGCAAATTCCTATAAAAAGTAGAAGTGTACAAAGAAAAATAGATCAAAGGGAGATAAGTGAGGACCTTCTCGAGAAGGAAGAGAAAGAAGGGAGGAAAGTATGGCATTAGTTGTATCTATTATCAGCAATAACCCGGATTTTTATGGGGGACTTGGTAAAGATTCCATTACCGGAGGAAGCAGTCTGGGGCTGTCCTTGATGGTGATTCTATTAATTCCACCGCATTTATTACACGATTCGCACGAAATTTCTTCCCATTCGTTTATTTTTCTGAGATGGTAGCCGTTATTTTGGAAAAACCCCAAGGGAAAAGGAAAAGGAGATCTGAAGAAAGGAAAGCTGTCCGGCTTGCAGATCTAATCGTTTCCACTGCCCACAAGAGTAGGAATGGGAAACCTTGTGGGAGTGGTTGCCGCCATCTCCGCAGGAGGAGCCGGTGCAGTTTTGGATGTGGATTACCAGCTTTAATCGGTTCTTCCACTGCTTTTGTAGAGGCTACATTAGCTCAGTGCATAAGAGAGAGGATCCATTATGCAGGAGATTTCTTGGCAGTCCGAGCTTACTACATCCATGACTTCTTTTTAAGAAAGGCTCCGGAGAGGAGGTTGAGATGGAAATTCCTAAAAGAAGAATATTATTGCGATTCTTTTTGCCCCTTTCGGTTTGATCTGTTGGGAGGAATCAGTCAGGTAATCAAATTCCGTGTCCTCCGCTTTTGAAAATGCTTTTTCCGTTAAACCGATTATTTCACAACGATTCTAGTGCTTCTGCAGCGATAATGAGTCTTAAAAAACTCACGCTACAGCAAGGGTTTTGGATGTGATTGTGCCCGGTGATGGCGGCTTATACTTACTGCTCTTACTGTTTTTGTAATCCTGAGAAATATTACTTCTGCCACGTAGTTTCAGAGAATTTTCTCCGAGCCTTTCGACCTTCGGCAAATGTAGTGGCAGGCGGTTTCAGTGCAGTAGTTATGAACGGTGTAAGCGCGGACTTTTCTCCAATGAGGCAGGATCGGCTCTGCGCCCTCGCGCGCAGCTGTGCAACGGATACGGATCATCCTGCGAAAAATCGGATTATTCAGGCTATGGGCGTATTCATTGATACCATTGTAATCTGTTCCTGTACCGCATTTATCATGCTTTTTGGTACGGAAGAGCAGATTGATAAATCTGCAGGAATGGATATTTTGCAAAACTGCTATGGCATACCACTTCGGCTCCTTCGAGAAGATGTTTATTGCGATTATTTTGTGGCTCTTCAGCTTTTCCACTTTTGGGAATCCTGTTCTATGCCCGTTCAATATTTCCTACATTTTTGGAGACAACTGGGCGTCCCAAAACCCTGCTCATAAGATTTTTGCTTTGATTATGCTCTTTGTGGGAGGCTTGGCAATACACCGTAGTGTGGGATATGGGAGACATGGGCGTTGGACTGATGACTATTTTTCAATCTGATTGTTATGCCATCCCCTCAGCAAAGAAGCCTTGAGATGCTTTAAAAGATTATGAAGAACGTTTAAAAGCGGAACGTAAGGATAAAAAGAATAAAATGGGAAAAAGAGTCAGCTGGAGATAATTTCAAAAGGCTACTTTCTCTTAGAAGCGGTGTAGATGAAGACAAAAATCGTTAAGCTACAAAAAGCTTTCATCTTGCCTTTTTTGTCTTAAAAAGGTATGCTTAGAGACAGAATATAATTTTTCTTTAAAGGGAGGTAAGTATGGCGCTTCAAGATGAACAAAAAGAAAATTTGGAACAGGAAGAGGACTTATAGGAAAAGTTGAATATCCTACAGATGGTACTGTGGCATCAACAGAGGATAGGACAGTATCCATAGGGCGGAGTCCTGTAGAGCCCGGAGTCTCCTGTGAGCAGGTCTCCTGTGGAGCGAGTCTCCTGTGGGGCAGGGTCTCCTGTGCGGAGTCTCCTGTGGGGCGGAGTCTCCTGCTGGGGCCGAGTCTCCTGGGAGGCAGGGTCCTAGAGGGCCGGGTCTCCTGCAGGAAGCACCAGTATTAACAGAATCTAGAAATGGTTATAGCACCGTCAAAAATCGGAAGAAAAATGAAACTACCATAAGAAATTCAGAAGCAGGGAAAAGGCGAGGGAAAAAGCGGGAAAAAAGCAAGGCAAGAACGGTTCTGCCATTATTGTTGCTGTGGCAGTTGTTTTTGATTTTATTTGTTTTATCTCTTTTCTTTGCTGTTTTTCAGACAGCTAGACTTAGAATAAATACATTACGGTGAGTTTTTGAAGGATACGATGCTTATAGCAAAGCAAATGTAAATTTGATGAAGATGCTTGTTGAAGGACTATGAAAAAGAGAAATCAAGCTGAAGAGAATTTTCTTCAGGATAGTTTTAAAAAGAACTATGGAGCAGCGGAGTTGCTATGATTTTTATATACAAGAAGTTGGAAGATTGAGAGATTTTCCGAGGATGGAAAGTTAAAATGGAGACAAAGTAAGATTACTTGCGCTGCAAACAAGGAAGAGTTGGAAAGGAGAACTTTTAAGGTTAAGTTTAGTTCAAAAGGGAAAGAATTCACGGTAGACAAATTAAAAAGAAGTGAAACACTTTTGATGCTTTCAAGGTTTGGAGGTAGATATATCAGTGTTTCTATAAATGGAGACTGTGAAACAAGGGAGATATGGATGGATCCAACGGCTATTATTTTGAGTTTGATCCGGATACGGAGTTTAAAAACGGAGATATGATTAAGGTTCAGTGGATGAAAGATCCCTCTTTATTAATTCAGCAATTTGGTATGGCCCAAGGGAAACTGAAAAAGAAATCACTGTGGAAGGCCTGGCTGCTTATGTGGAGAAAGCATCAGATATTCGGATCTTTAATGGAAGAAGTCAAGAAAAATCACAGCGGATAAAGCAAAAACCTTAGTTTCCGGGAAGCAAGACGAAAGTGAAAGCTGGTTGCTACGGATTTCTTAGGCTATTATTTTCTGCGAGGCAAAAAGTGATAATTCTTTTGTATCACAATATTCTTTATCCGGTTTATAAATTAACTGAGATTACCTTCCGGAATTAATTATACAGCTACTTACAACTACTATTTTACTCTATCCTTCTCCGGATTTTTTATGGATGAAGAGAAGGGAAGGTGACAGTGGATCTAAAGGCGAGAGCACTCCTATAGTTTTGCGAACATTGATGCGGGGAGTACGGTGGCTTTTGAACAAAACAATACAATTTTGTGAGCTAAGACTTGGCGGCTTTAAAAAGGAATGTAGACAAATATTTAGATAAATGCACGATGGAAAATACAGTGAAGACCTGGTTTTCCGAGGCAGTAGAACAGTGTCGATACTCAGGCGGAAAGGTGCTGCAGATACGACAGCGGGAAGCAGAGCACAAACTAGCTGAAAAGTACTGCATCTAATCCATAAAATATCATCTGTATAAAAGATGTAAAATGTTGTGAGAGCTACTATTATTTTGCACTATAGCATGCATTTTAGCATTCCCTAGGGTAATATGACATTCTTTAAGAGGGAAGGAGATAATAACTTCCTCTTTTTGTTGAAAATATCAATTTGCGGAGTAAGGACAACAAAGATGGGAGATTTGCAGGGAAAAAGTAGAAGTGGTGCAGGAGGCTGTTCGGATTAGGTTGAAATTCCCATGGCGGTGGAAGAATGCTCATGAAAAGTGGTGCGGAAAACATACCGTGTAGAAAGACCATGAATTATGTAACGAAAATCACTGAGGATTCAACACTTTACAGCTTATGTTTTTAAATAGAGCGTCTGGGAATCAACTGAGCAAGGGTAAAGTCGGGTGATGAATGTTCGGACACTATAATTTACGGAAGGTAGAAAGAGGTGAATACCTTGTCCCGCAGTCTGTCAAAAGAATAGTATTCGAAGAAATTCTACGACGTTTGGATAGAATCGATAAGATGAAGGCTATGGTTCTTTGGATATTGGTAGCCTATGGAGCTTTCGGTTTTTGCTTGGGAGTGCCTGTTGGATTCTACCCTCCGGCTTGGCGGTTTGTGTTAGGAGTAGATCAGTTATTATTTGTCTCGTTTTGTTGCTCAGAGCTATATTATGACAATTCTGGGGAGCTGTGTGATAACATTTAGGTATAAATGTGATGTTTCATTTTGGAATGAGGCGAAGTGTCAGTCGAATGATGCTTGGAGCATTGATGCTTTTAGTGCCGGGAGCTTTTTTTACCAATTCCGTGAGAGAATTTTCTCAAAATAACTATCTAATAGGAACGTCTTTGTTACTTACGGCGATGCTTACTTGTGTTTCCATGTCCGTGGGCGTTGCGGCCACAGCGGAAGTTGCCCTTTGCTATGCAAATGGGAGAAGCCCAAGGAATAAATTTTTACGGAATATTGTATAAAGGATTATGTGCAATAACGGCAGGAATGGGAACGGTTTCCTTTGCTCTTCTTTATCAAGTGCATCATAAATACTTTTGGGACATCAGCATTATCGGTTCCGTTCCTGGTTTATTTATTTGATGGTAGAGGATATTTCAGGAGATGGATTCCATGGCGGTTCTGTTTTCGAGGAATCTTGCAGTTTTTCGATTCTTAGCGGCAAGAAAGATGACCTACTACCATCTTTTTATCCTGCAGCATTTTCCCTCTGATTCCCGGTATTGGTGTATATAGAGAAGTTTATTGTATTTTAATTACGGGAAATGGAGCCTTGTCTTTGAAATATGGGCGTTCTTGTTTCCTTACAGCCTTTACCATTGCTATTGCTATCGGAATTGTGCTAACAGATTCCGCAGAACTTCTTCATCAAAATAAAGCTTGCATTGTGGGATAGATATATATCCTATCGGGATGTAACGCAGGTGGTAGCGCTTAGCTGAGAGGGTCAAAGGCCCGCAGGTTCAAGTCCTGTCATTTCCGAGAAAAAGGCTTTTGTGAAGAAACTTTACAAAAGCCTTTTTCACAGTTTCTGTAGAGTTTGAGTTTATGCTGCTTTTTAAAAAGCGCTTGTTCAAAGCTTCGTAAAAATGAGTTTTTGTCCGGCAAGGGAAGATGTCACGAATGTTATGGGTAATTACTATCGGCGATAGCAGAGAAAAGATAAAGCAAAAATTGAAAAGTGAAGAAATTTCACATGGCAATGATCATTTTCAGAATGTTAAGATACACAGCTGTCGCGAAAAACAAGACAGCAAAAGTGGAAAAAGCAAAAGGAAAATCAAAGGCTTTAGCAAGATGAACGAGGCTTTTTGCAAAATGGAACGTGAAAATCAAAGGTCTGAATAATACTGAGACCCTGAGAAGATTCTTGAAGAAAGTTCTTCTAAGAAAGAACAAAAAGCCGGAGTTCGGCGGCGAAAATTCAGAAGCACAAAATGTGCAGCGAAAACAAACTTTAACGGTAAAAGGAAAAACAAGCTAAGCGCGTTTTGACTTGGACTGAACCAGCACTGTGAAGAGCGGATGTTTTATGTGGATATCCTCACTTGCTGTGAAAGCAGAGTTCGGAGCCCTGCTACGCAGGGTACAGCTTACGCTGTAGTCTTGTACATTACGTATTTTTCTTTATGAAAAATACTCATTATAAGTTCGATCCTGGCTCAGGATGAACGCTGGCGGCGTGCCTAACACATACAAGTCGAACGAGATGCGCATTGAGCTTCGGCGGAAGATAAGTTATCTAGTGGCGGACGGGTGAGTAACACGTGGGTAACCTGCCTTATGGAGGATAACAGAGAGAAATCACTGCTAATACCATAAGCACATAGTGCCGCATGGTACAGGGTGAAAAAGGATTTATCGCAAGATGGAGCCGCGTCGGTTAGCCAGTTGGCAGGGTAAAAAGCCTGCAAAGCAACGATCAGTAGCCGATCTGAGAGATGACCGGCCACATTGGGACTGAGACACGGCTTCGACAAACTCCTACGAGGAGGCAGCGGTGAATATGTGCACAATGGGAAACCCTGATGCAGCGACGCGCGTGAGTGAAGAAATGTTTCGGTATGTAAAGCTCTATCAGCAGGGAAGATAATGACGGTACCTGGCTGAGACCCGGCTAACTACGTGCCAGCAACCGCGGTACTACGTAGAGGGCAAAAGCGTTATCGATTTACATGGGTCGTAAAGGAGCGTAGACGGAGATGGCAAGTCTGAGAGTGAAATACCAGCTCAACCTGGGAACTGCTTTGGAAACTGGTGTTACCAGAGTGTTGGAGAGGTAAGTGGAATTCCTGGTGTGGCGTGAAATGCGTGAGATATCAGGGAAAGAACACGGAGGCTGAAGAGCTTGACTGGACAATAACTGGCGTTGAGGCTCAGCGTAGGATCAGACGGGTTGAGATACTGCATGCAATCACGCCTACACTGAAACGATGAATACTAGGTGTCAGTGCAAAGAGCATCTCAGTTGCCGTCTTCACTTGCAATAAGTATTCCACCTGGGAGTACGGTCACCAGAATGAAACTCAAAGGAATTGGCGCCACGCACAAGCGGTGGGCATGGTCTGGACAATTCGAAACGACGCGAAGAACCTGCAAGTCTTGAGATCCCGGCTGACAGGTATGTAATGCTTTCTTTCCCTTCAGGGCAATGGTGACGGGTGGTGCATGTTTGTCGTCAGCTCGTGTCGTGAGATGTTTGGGTTAAGTCCGCAACGAGCGCAGCTATAGTTAGTAGCCAGCGGTAAGATGGGCACTCTAACTAGACTGCCAGGGGACACCTGGAGGAGGCGGGGATGACGTCAAATCATCAGCCCTCTATGACTTGGGCTACACACGTGCTACAATGGCGTAAACAAAGGGAAGCGAGAGGGTGACCTAAGCAAATCTCAAAAATAACGTCTCAGTTCGGACTGTAGTCTGCAACCCGACTACACAGAAGCTGGAATCGCTAGTAATCGCAGATCAGCATGCTGCGGTGAATACGTTCCGGGTCTTGTACACACCGCCCCGTCACACCATGGGAGTTGGTATGCCCGAAGTCAGTGTCTCAAGAGGAAGCTGCCGAAGGCAGGACTGATGACTGGGGTGAAGTCGTGGCACCGAGTGGCCGGTATCGGAAGGTGCGGCTGGATCTACTCCTTTCTAAGGATAAAGTAGGGGTTTGTGTGTTATTCGATGTTGATGAATAGAGGGGCGACGAAAGTGTTCATGCACACTAGAGAGAACTCGATAGAGAAGTTTTCAAAAGAAATGATTCTATAGAAGAAGGCTAGAATTCAAATAGTCTGCTGTCCGGTGTTGATGCGTTTGAGGAAAGCACCGTTCCCATCGAGCACGACAGTTTAAGACTTAAAGCGGCCGAAAATGCTTTGCTGGTAACGGCACGGGAAGATGAGTGGATGCCGGACATATAAATACGATGTGTGCAGAACACATCAGGCTCATGACCCGACACGTTGTGCTGCTTACGAAAAGTAAAGCATCGTACCTTGAAAACTACATATCAAGAAATGATTATTCTGGTAAATAGAGGTAAGACATCCGAGGGTACAAGGTAAAACTTGTACAAAACGAGGGCAAGATAACCGAAAGGTTAACTCGCAAATCAGAAAAAGATACACGCTAGTATCTCGAACACTTGAGCGATCAAGTGGAGAATTGGATTAACAATAAGAGCATGAGGTGAATGCCTAGGCACTGAGAGCCGAAGAAAGACGTGATAAGCTGCAGCTGCGGGGATTGGCAAATGCGATATGATCCGCAGATATCTGAATGGGAGCCCACTAGAAAAGCTCTGGTACTGTACAGCCAATACATAACTGTACAGAGGGAACCCGCTGAACTGAAACATCTAAGTAGGCAAGGAGGAAGAGAAAACAACAGTGATTCTGAAAGTGGTGGCGAGGCGAAATCAGGAGGAGCCCAAACCAAGGTGCGTGCACCTTGCAGGGTTCAGACCGCATTTGGTTCCGTAAGTGAGTGGAAGACTGATGGAAAGCGTTGCCATAGAGGGTGAAAGCCTGCACGGCAATAAAGGAATGAGGCGGAGTCCAGAGTACTGTCAGACACGTGGAACCTGGCAGGAATACGGAGATACCCCCTGGGCTAAATACTACTCAGTGACCGATAGCGATTGGTACTGTGAAGGAAAGGTGAAAAGGGCCCCGGGAGTGAAAGAACCTGAGCCTGTGTTTACAAACTGTGGAACAGCGCAAGCTGAACCGCGTGCACTGCCAGAACAGAATCGGGCGAGTTACAGTTACTGTGCAGGTTAGGACTTAAGGTCGGAGCCGAAGCGAGGAAACAGAATCTGAATAGGGCGTAAAAGTCAGTGAGTACAGACCCGAAAGCCGGGTGACCTATCCATGTCCAGGATGAAGCTAAAGTGAAAATTTGGTGGAGATCGAACGCACATCCGTTGAAAAGGGTGGCGATGAGTGTGGATGTGGAGGAGATTCCAATCGAACCGAGGATAGCTGGTTCTGCTCACAGGAAAATAGCTTTAGGGCTAGCCTCATGGAGAGTCTAACGCAGGTGCGAGCACTGAATTCTTGAGGGGGCGTCAAGAGTCTACCAATGAGTATCAAACTCCGAATGGCGTATGAGATATACATGGGAGTCAGACTGCGGAGATATAAATTCCACGTGAGTCAAAAGGAAACTGCCCAGATCTGCGGCTAAGTGCAGTACATATTTAGAAGTGGTAAAAGGAGTGTGGGATTTCATGGAGCAACTAGGATGTTGGCTTAGGAAAGCAGCCACACATTCCAAGAGGTGCGTCAATAGCTCACTAGTCGAGGAGATCCATGCGCCGAAATTAACGGGAGCTAAACACGACACCGAAGCTTAGGGATGGTGAATGCCATCAGTGAAGGAGCGTGAAAACACGTAAAGCAGTACTGTATGAAAGATCCGTGGAGAGTTTTGAAGAGAATGCGGAATGAGTAGCGAGATGGAGGTGAGGAATCCTCCAGGCCGAATATCCTAAGGTTTCGAGGGTAAAAGCTGATCTGCCCTGGTGTAAGTCAGAGGCCTAAGGGCGAGGCTGAGGAAAGCGTGAGTCGATGGACAACTGGTGTGGATTCAGTACCTGCCAAATCAGAAATGTGGGGACACATGGAGAAAGGAGAGGCGGAATGGGAGCCGGTGCAAGGGAGGCGGAGATAAAATGGGAAAACCCGCCTTGTCAATCTGAGCCTGATGCGGATCGAAGAAAGCGAGGAGAAGCTCTTGAGACTCTGTGGCGAGAAAAAGCACGCTATTGTGTTTAAAATAAGCCCGTACCGCAAACCAGAAACTGGGTAGATGAGGAAGAGAATCCTAAGGCCGGCGGGAGAAGAGCATTAAGGAACTCAGCAAAAATGACCCCATGCTTCAGGAGAGTTGCCAGGCAGCTGGTATGTGAGAAAAAGAGCTCAAAGCAGCTGTTAGCAAAACACTGGGTCTGTATCAGAAACCGTAAGGTAAAGTATATGGGCTGACGCCTGCGGTGCTGGAAGGTTAGAGGAGAGGTTGAAACAGTCGAAGCTTTTGAATTGAAGCGATAAACGGCAGCGTAACTGTAACAATTATAAGGTGGCAGAAATTCCTTGTCGGGTAGTTCCGACCCTTTTGCACGAAGGCGTAATGATTTGAGCGCTGCTCTCAACAATGCACCGGTGTGAAGTGCCAGTGAGATGCTGCTGGTTACCACGCACCAGTTGGAAAGACCCATGAGCTTTACTCCCGGCTTGATACTGGGATTCGGTAATGTATGCTACGATGGAGTGGGAGACAGAAGAATGATGAACTTCGGTTTTTATCGGGTCGCTGTTGGGATACTCACCCTATATGTTATTGTTTCTAGCTTACGGGCGTAAACGGTCGAGGGACAATGTCAGGTGGGGGAGTTTGACTGGGGCGGTCGCCTCCGAGTGTGTCGGGAGGCGCTCAAAGGTCCCTCAGGATGGTTGAAACCATCCAAAAGAGTGCAAAGGCATAAGGGGCTTGACTGCGGGGGCGACGGTGAGAGCAGGTAGAAATACTCGGACTTAGTGATCCGTGGTATGAAAGTGGGATTGCCATCGCTCAGCGGATACAGCTACCCTGGGGATAACAGGCTGATCTCCCCAGAGTTCACGTCGAGCGAGGTTTGGCACCTCGATGTCGGCTCATCGCATCCTGCATGAAGTCGGTCCCACAGGGTTGGGCTGTTCGCCCATTAAAGCGATGCGCGAGGCTGGGTTCAGAACGTCGTGAGACAGTTCTGATGCTATCCGGGCGCGGGCGTAGGATATTTGAGAGAGGATCTGTCCCTTGGTACGAGGAGGTCGGGATGGACTGACCTCTGCTGTGCCTGTTGGGGAATCAATCCCATAGCTTAGGGGTAGGCAAGGTTGGGAATGGATAAACGCTGAAGGCATCTAAGCGTGAAGCCAACCTCAAGATGAGATATCCCATCATGCAGGTAAGACCCTTGCAGAGAACGAGAATGGAATGGGACTGAGGAGTGTATGAGTGTGGCAATAGATTCAGCTGACAGTTACTAATACAGGTCGAGGGCTTATCCAATGCGTCTCTGGTGTCTAAAGTCTAGGAAGAATGATCTAAGATATGTAGTTTTGAAGGTGCGAAAATATGGCGAGGTGGCTCAGTTGAGTTGAGAGCGCCGCGCACTGTCGCAACGAGAGGTCGACGGTTCGAGATCCGTTCGGGTCGTGATGGTCTAAAAATCACTTCTGACGAAGTGATAATGAATGGACTTTAGCCAGTATCGGAGCTGACATTTTGAAAAATGTTGGCTCTGATACAAACTCCCTCCGCTATGCGGGTGGGAAACACTGTTATACAAAAATCACCTTTCCTATTACAATAGGTTGTTCAAGCTATATTGTAGAAAAGGAAAGGTGATTTATGCGAAAAGAATAATGCATTAGCACATACTAAATGGATGTGTAAATATCATATTGTCTTCACACCCAAGTATAGTCGAAAAATAATATATTATCAATACTAAGTCAGATATTCGGGATATTATCAAGCAACTCTGCGCCCAGCTAAAGGAGTGGAGATTATAGAAAGGAGCATTTAATGCGAGATAGTGTACGCATTCTGGTTAGTATTCCACCTAAGATTAGCGTTTCTTCTTTATGTGGGCTACTTAAAGGGAGGTGCCTTAATGATATTTGATAAATACGCAAATCTTAAATACAAATTTGAGACAGACATTTCTGGGTAGAAGGCTATTATGTCAGTACAGTAGGTCTAAAATGAAGCCACAATAAAAAGTATATCAAGATCAAGAAAAACACGATATAGCTTTTGGATAAACTAAGTGTTAAGAATATGAAGACCTTTTTAAGGGTTAAAAGTGCAGTAGTAACAATACCCCTTTATGGTAGCGACGAGTCAAACGCAATATGGCTTGAATGGAGCAGTGGGAAGAATGCAAAACAAACTTCCCATAGCCCAAAATGAGAAAAGCCAGCGCCTCATGAACGCTGGCCAGTAGCAGGGCTTATAGCTCGAGCAAACACGTGCTCCTGACGGTGGTGGTGATTATATCATAGAATACTCTTAGTTGTTTTGTTCTTTTATTGCGTTCAATTATTTCATTGTTTATAAGCAGCCTTTGCGTAGTGTGCAGGTTTTTCCTTTGTGAATTAAAAATTTTTATTAAATTTATAGTCTTTTTCCTTAGGTGTTATGTAATACTATGAATATTCTTTTGTTTTAAAACATCAGTGCATTTTTAAAAATTGTTCTTGAATTTATCTTTATTACTGCTATGATTGGTAAAGCGAAATTGGACATATCAATTTCATAGAGATTTTAGATGTGCCGGAGAGCATAGTCTCCCTTTTTTAGGGACAATTTTTAGGAGGAAACGTTCATGAAAAAAAGAAGTTTAGTACTCATGACTGCCATTTTTGCAGCTGCTTTAACAGCTTGTGGTGGTGGTTCAAAATCAACAAAGGAGCTTCGTTTAGTCAACGGAAAAATCGAAGTTGATGCGCAGCTTAAGCAGTTGTGCAAGCCATGAGAAGGAATCTGTATAAGTAAATATCGAATCCATGGGTGGAGGAATCGACATTCAAGGCACTATTAAAGGTTATTTTCAGGCGGATAATATGCCGGATATCTTTGTTAACAATGGATCTTCCGATTTTAAGAACTGGGAAGGAAAGCTGGTAGATATGTCTAAAAGGAAGTGGGTTTCCGACACGGATGCCGCTTATACTGATGAAAACGGAAAGGTTATCGGCTTCCTATACTACCGAGGCTATTGGCTTAGCATACAATGCGGATGTATTGGAAAAGGCAGGTATTGATCCTAAGTCTATTAGCGGTCCGGACTCTATGAAGAAAGCTTTTGAAACCTTAGATAGTAAGGAAGGAGGAGTTGGGACTTACAGCAGTTATCGGTTATGCTGCTGATGCTACCAACCTTTATTGGTCAACGGAAACCATCTTTTTCGGTGTTTATGAAGACGGCGGTCTTAAGAGAGATGATTCTACTTATTTTGATCTTTTAGAAAAGGGACAGATTGATAAGGATCGTTTCACAAAATATGCTGACATGGTTGCATTATTTAATAAGTATGCAGATCCGGCACTTCTTGTTTCCGGCACCTATGATCAACAGATTCAAAATTTCTCCTCCGGAAAGTATGCATTTGTAACTCAGGGTTCTTGGATTGGTGCTACAATGACTAAGGATGATAAGGAGCAGTATAATGCAGCCGGTAACTTCAAGGTTGGAATGATTCCTTATGCATTTGAAGAGGGCATTGATACGATTCAGACCAACTCTCCCTCTTGGTGGGCGGTTTATGACAATGACAATAAAGAAGAGGCTTTAAAGTTCTTACAGTGGGTTTCCGAGGATGCAGGACAGAAGATTTTAGTTGAGGAAGCAGGATTTGTAAGTCCATTTAAGTCCATCAATTATGTAGCAAGTGATCCTTTTGCCCAGACTATCTCCGATTATACTAAGGAGGGTAAGACTTCTGCATGGCATTGGTTAGGAAACAAGGAAGGACTTGCACAGAATGCATTAGGTGTGGTTTATCAGAATTTTGCTGCCGGAGATCTGGATACAGCGAAGTTTGTAGAAACAGTGGAAAAAGTAGTTGCACAGTACTATGGCGTAATTTTCTTAGAATAGGGGGGCAGCCTTGCTGCCCCGTTTTTTAAAAGGGGGATTTCATGAAGGGACGTTCACAATCCTTACAGTCTGTAATCTTGTTACTGCTCGGAGCACTTAGCTCTATTTATGCCTTGATTTTTAGATTTTAGCGGTTCCAAATTAAACTATCGCGGCGTTCTTTTAATTATTGGCGTGTTACTGTTCTTTCTTGGTTTATATCTGCTTCCCTCGAAGAAGCATCATCGAAAAATTGTTTATTTCCTATTTTTATTTCCCTTGCTGTTCACCTTTGCAGTAACGAGTTATTATTCCACTTGTATTAGGGTAGGTATTCTTTTACGGACTGGGACTGAGATTAAATTCACAGAAGCTTGTAGGATTTGCTAATTATCAAGCAATGTTTAAAGATCCTGCTTTTATTTGGTCTGTTTTAATTACATTTATTTTTGTACTTATTAATATTATTTTGATTAATCTTGTTGGCTTTTTGTTAGCACTACTTTGTACTGTAAAGATGCGGGGAGTGGCATTTTTTAGAGCCGCATATTTTTTACCGAACCTGATTGGAGGAATTGTTTTAGGTTATATTTGGCAATTCGTTTTCAATAATGTTTTGATGAATATTATGACAACATCCATACTATCCCAAAACCAAGACTGCTATGTTAGCTATTGTTATTGTGTACATTTGGCAAATGGGCGGGTATATCATGTTAATCTATGTTGCAGCTTGACCCAGATTCCGGTGATGTTTTGGAGGCGGCTCAAATTGATGGAGCTACTGCTTTACAGACTTTGTTTAAGGTAAAGCTTCCTATGATTGCCTCCACTATTACTATTTGTACCTTTTTAACTTTGACTTCCGCTTTTAAGCAGTTTGATGTAAATATGGCATTAACCAATGGTGCCGGTTCTGTGCCGGATTTCTTAGGAGCTTATCTGTCAATGGTACCCAAATGCTTGCTTTAAATATTTATAACACGGCAATTGCAAAAATAGTTTTGCATTAGCTCGGAAGCTAAGGCCATTTTGTTCTTTATTATTTTGCGGTATTTCCCATATTCAAGTACAATCAACAATAGTAGAGAAGGTGGAGGATAATGAGCAAAGTCTAGAAGTGTAAAAAATATTATTTTAGGAATTTTGAACATGTGTTGCAACTACATTCTTTTCCTTTTTATCTGGTAGTGATGAACTCTTTAAAAACAGGCAGGATATCGTAGCCAATCCTGCTTTGCTTTTGAGGACCCAGTTTTGCCCAGTTACAAAAACCTGGAGTGCCAGTAGTGAATAACTCAACTTTAATTATGTATGCTTTTGGCGCTGGTTGTCATACCGTGGTCTCCTTGGTATTACTGATTTTATTTGGCTGTATGGCTGGGTTGATTAGTAGAAACAACAAGGCCTTGAGTGCATTGCTGTTTATATGACTTTTATTGCTTCCATGATTATTCCTTTTCCAAGTTGTATGTCTTCCTTTACTTCTCTTTAGAGATGTGGGTAAGTTTGTAGGCGATGTATATGTTTGATCCATCCATGGAATTGTATTTGCTTATTTGGGCTTTGGCGGAGCAATGACCGTGTTCATTTTGACCGGATTCATTAAAGGCATTCCTTACGAGTTAGAGGAGGCGGCTGCGATTGACGGTTGTTCTCCGGAAGGTACCTTTTTTAAGATTATCTTCCCCTTACTCAGACCAATTATTACTACAGTAACCATCTTAAAATGGTATGTGGATTTGGAATGACTACCTTCTCTGCATCATAATGCTTGGCCAAAATGGAAAAATTAGACCTTCGGTGGCTGTGCAGGCCTTTGCAGGATCTTATGTAAAGCAGTGGGATTTGATTCTTTCTGCAGCTTTGCTGGCTATTCTTCCTGTGATTATTGTATTCCTAATTGGACAGAAGCAGATTATGAGCGGAATGGTAGAGGGTGCTGTTAAGGGCTAAGAAGAATATATTCGTATTTGATTATGGCTAGAATTAAAGATATTGCAAAACTTGCAAATGTAAGTCCCTCTACAGTATCCAATATGATTATGCAGAAAAAGACAAATTAAGTCCCTGAACTTTTTGAGAAAAAGTGCAAAAGGATTTTTGAAAGAAGAGCATTATGTAACACACCGGGGAGCCCAAATGTTGAAAAATCAGGGCTCCCGACTTATTGCCCTGGTTTTGGCATACAGTAGGGCGGAGGAAGAAAGTATTGTGCAGGATCCCTTTGTGTCTTCTGTTATCGGAGCGGTGCAAAATGCTTTACAAAAGGAAGGATACTTTCTTTTGCTTTATGCTAATCCGAATATGGAGCTTTGTACCAAGATTACTTTGGAGATGGAATGTGGAGGGCATTATTCTCTTAGGTGCAAAACGAGAAGGGTACTATTTTTTACGATCTTTAAGTTCGGTTCCGGTGGTGACTATTGATACCGGCTTTTTCCCTAAGGATAGTTCCTATGTCAATGTAGGACTGGACGATTATCAAGGGGGCTTAGAAATGACGCGGTACTTACTTTCTAAGGGACATGAAAAAATTGCGTTTTTTTCTCTAATGGATGGTATGGATGTGTTTAGAGAAGAGTCTATAGATAATATTCGTTATCAAGGTTATAAACAAGCTTTTAAGGAAAATAGATTAGCGGTACATACGGAATTTTGTAGAAATTTATCCTATAGCGGATTGGAAAGACAGAAGCAATACAAGGCTTTGTATCAAGAGGAATTTTGAGGGATGTACGGCCTTGTGCGGCTGATATTAGTGGCATTGGAAATGATGAGCTTTTGTATGGATCAAAAGCTGAAGGTTCCGGAAGATATTTCTATAGCAGGATTTGACGGGATTCTTGCGGGAAGAAGAGCCAGACCGAAGCTTTGTACAATAGTGCAGGATAGTGGAGAAAGGAGAAGACGTGCTGTTGTGGAACTGCTGTCCTTACTTAGAGATGGGCAGGAATTGGAAAAGCTTAAAAGACGATTCGTCTACCGGTGTTTTGGAAGAGAGCTCTGGAGAGATTTCAATATTTTCGGCGGTGGATTAATATATTCGTTTGCTTGGAAAGGGGGATAAAATGAAAAAGACATGGTGGAAGGAAGCGGTGGTATATCAGATCTACCCCAGAAGTTTCTGCGACAGTAATGGGGACGGTATCGGAGATTTGCCGGGAATTGAAAGCAAACTGGATTATCTTAAAGTATTAGGGATTGATGTAATCTGGCTTTCCCCGTTTATCGTTCTCTAATGATGACAGCGCTATGCGATATTTCCGACTATGGAAGATATCCTGGAAGAGTTCGGCACCATGGCTGACTTCGATAGACTTCTGAAAAGGCTATGAAAAAGGCATTAAGATTGTGATGGATCTGGTGGTAAACCACAGCTCCGATGAGCATGTCTGGTTTTATGGAGAGTTGTAGGACAAGGAGAAAATGCCAGAGAGATTACTACACTTTGGCGAAAGGAAGACCCCTGTCCACCTGTAACCAGAAGAGCAGGAGCGCTTTGCCGGGGATATTGTGGAGTACAAGGGAGAAAAGCTACTGCCTCCCAACAACTGGGGTTCCTTCTTCTCAGGGCCGGCTTGGGTCTTTGATGAAAAGACCGGAGAATTCTATCTCCACCTCTTCTCCAAGAAGCAGCGGTTTAAACGAAAAGTAAATCGTCAGAAAAAGAAGTCTTTGATATGATGACTCGTTGGTGCGAAAAGGGCATCGACGGTTTCCGTATGGATGTTATCTCCTTGATTTCCAAGCCCGAGGGACTTCCCGGTACGGAGATTCCCAGGGGAGCAGTCTATGGAAATCCGAGTGTTTGCGCTAACGGTCCCAGAGTTCATGAGTTCTTACAGGAAATGAATCGAAGGTACTTTCCAAATATGATTTGATGACCGTAGGAAACCATGAGGGTTACCTTGGAGGAAGCAAAGCAATATGCCAATGAAGCCCAGACCGAGTTAAACATGGTTTTTCAGTTTGAACATGTGAACTTGGATGATAGTGCAGAAGTATGGCTTTAAATGGAATACAGAGAAGATGCCCTTGGTGCCATTAAAGAAGAATCTGGAAAAATGGCAGCTGGAGTTTTACAGGATGTACTTGGAACGAGTATCTATCTTTTGCAGCCATGACCAGCCCAGAGTTCTAGCCCGGCTGGGGATGAGAGGCAATACAGAGAGCGTTCGCAAAAGTGTGCTACCTTCCTGCATGATGCAGGAACTCCCCATATATCAGGGAAGAACTGGGTATGAATTATCCTTTTACAGAGCCATCTCAGTTTAGAGATCTTGAAAGCATAATGGCACAGAGAAAATTGACAGAAAAGTTGCATATTGATCGGAAGATTCCCCTGATTGCCCATAAGAGGGACAATGCCAGAACTCCTGTGCGGTGGAACAGTGAAAAGGAAGCGGGCTTTACCATCAGGAACTCCTTGGATTTCAGTGAATCAAACTACACTACAGTAAATGCGGAGGAGCAGCTGAAGAGGACTGATTCCGTCTTCCACTACTATCGAAGCTGATTGCTTTTGCGCCATAGCTCAGAGCTGATTGTGTACGAGACTTCCATTTACCACTTCCGGAGGATCGGTTGTTTGTCTATGAGAGAACTCTGGGGAGAAAAGAAGCTTTTTGGTAGTCTGCAGTAGTGTCGGAAAATGAGAGATTTGCTATTCGGAGGAGTTTAAGACAGGAAAGCTTTTTGATCCACAATGTGGAAGGGAAAGATGCCAGAGAGGCCACTTGCGCCCTATGGGGCCTTTAGACAGAAATTTGAAATTAGCCGCGGCAGCTTTGTCACGGCGGAAGCTCTGCATTTTATCGGAAGGATGAATGAGAGAGAGGAAAAGCCTGTAAGGAGAAAAATGAGAAAAAGAATGGTGGCAGAAGGTCGCTTACCAGATTTACCCAAAAAGCTTTTAAGGATACTAAGGAAACGGAATCAGGAGACATTCGGGAATTATCGAAAAACTGGATTATTTGAAAAGTCTAGATTGATATTATCTGTTTCTCCTGCTACCTCTCCATTAGCAGACCAGGGCTATGATGTGCAGATTACGCAAGATTGATCGCTTCGGTTCCAATGAGGATATGGAGGAGCTTTTGGCAGAGGCTAAGAAAAGGGACATGCATATCCTTTTGGATTTGGTGGTAAACCATTGCTCCGATGAGCATGAGTGGTTCCAAAAGGCCGTTGCGGATCCCAATGGACCCTATGCGGATTATTTCTTCTTTGAAGAGGGAATCGACAGAAAGGAGCCCAATAACTGGCGTTCCTATTTTGGAGGTTCCGTTTGGGAGAAGGTTCGGTACGAGAGACACTTACTACTCACCTCTTCATAAGAAACAGCCCGGTTTAAACTGGGAAAATCCAAAGCTCAGGGAAGAAATCTATGAAATGATTAACTGGTGGTTGGACAAGGGGGTATCCGGCTTCCGTATTGATGCCATCCTGAACATCAAGAAGGTATTCCCTCTCCAGGGACATCACTATCCTGCAGACCGAGAGGACGGTATGGCCGCCTGCACCAATATGATTTATGAGGCGGAGGGAATCGGAGAATTCCTTCGGGAAATGCGGGATCGTTGCTTCCGTCCCCACAATGCTCTCTCTGTTGGAGAGGTTTTCAATGAAACAGAGGAGCAGATTCCGGAGTTTATCGGAGAAGACGGCTATTTCTCTTCCATGTTCGACTTCCGTGCCCATAGCAGCGGACATTCCGACAAGGGGTGGTTTGACAATAAGCCGGTGACACCCAATGCTTACCGGGACAACTGCTTCATAACCCAAAGATTGGTGAATCCGGTAGGATTTATTTCCACCGTCATTGAGAACCATGACGAGTCCAGAGGAGTAAACAGCTATATTCCTGCTGAGGATTTAAGCGATACCTCCAAGAAGTTTCTTGCCACCATGCTGATGATGCAGAGAGGCCTTCCCTTTATTTACCAAGGACAGGAAATCGGTATGGAAAATGTGGTTTTCCACGGCATTTCCGAAGTAGACGACATTTCCACCCTGGATGAGTATAAGATTGCCTTGGAAAATGGCTATAGCAAGGAAGAAGCGTTGAAGATTGTCAGTCGCTACTCCAGAGACAATGCCAGAACTCCTATGCAGTGGACAGGCGGTAAGGAAGCAGGCTTTACCACCGGTAAGCCCTGGCTTCCCGTAAATCCCAACTATACAAGGATTAATGGAAAGTCAGGAAGGATCGGATTCCGTTCTGGCTTATTACAAAGCTCTTTGTGCTCTTCGCAAGCAGGAGGAGTATAAAAGGAAGCGGTGGTTTATGGAGACTTTATTCCCTTCTGGAGAAGGAAGGTCAGCTTGATGGCTTTTACAGAAAGGGGAGAAAAAGAAAACCCTTTTGGTTTTGGGAAATTACAGAAAAGAAGAAGAAGTGGAGATTCCGGAACAATTAAGAAAGTGCTGCTTTCAATGTAGAGCCAGAATCAATGGAAATACCGTAAAAGCTCGGCATGAAACTTTGATTTTAGAAGTGGAATAAAAAGTAAGATAAGGTGAGACACAAAATCTCACTCTTTTTTCCATTACACATCTATTCTATAGTCTTGTCAAAAAGGAAAACAGCTTCCCAAGACCATGAAATAATGCAAGTTTTCAAATAGTAAAATAAAAAGAAAGAGCTAAGTCGTAAAGGAAGCTTTGGCATTAGTAAGGAGTAAATTATGGCAGAGAAATAGAAGTAGCAGGGTATGGCATCCGGCCCTTCTTTTCCGGAGCAGTATCAGGAGGTACTATGGTGGGCGTAAATGTGCTGGCAGATCAACACCGTTCCGAAATTGTATGCAGTGTAAATGAGCTACCGGACATGGGGACAGAAGGAAAAGCACCTCCCATTCAGAAAACGGTAGCAAAGGATAAAGGATGATGCGATCTTCCGCAAAAGACTACTGCATCCGGAGAAGAAAGCGTGTCCAGTATTGCTAAGACCGCAATGCCTTCCGTAGTTTCCATCACAAACACCATTAAGTATCAGCAGAACGGCTTTTCTCTTTACGGTCAGGGACAGACGCAAGAGGCGGCAGCCAGCGGTTCCGGTGTGATTATCGGAGAAAATGATAATGAGCTTCTGATTGTGACCAATAGCATGTAGTAGGAGTTCACCTCTCTGTCCGTGCAATTTGTAGACGGAAAGTCCTACGATGCAAAGATTAAGGAACAGACAGTGATGCGGATTTGGCAGTGATTGCGGTTCCTTTGGATTCCATTTCCGCAGAAACCGAAAGAGTATTAGCACAGCCACCTTCGGAGACTCCGATGCCTTAAGCGTAGGAGATCAGGTAGTGGCAATCGGAAATGCCTTAGGCTACGGACAGTCTGTAACCACCGGAATTATCTCTGCCAAGGATAGAGATATTCAAACGGAAAATGGTTCGGAAACCGGCCTTTTACAGACCGATGACAGCCATTAATCCCGGAAACTCCGGCGGGCTTTACTGAATATGCAGGGAGAGTTAATCGGTATCAATGTGGCAAAGTATTCCGATACCACCGTAGAGGGTATGGGCTACTCCATTCCTGCCAAGAAGGCTCAGGAAATCGTGGAGACACTTTCCAAGAGAGATACCAGAGAAAAGGTCAAGGATGATGAAAGAGGCTACATCGGTATTCAAGGAAAACGGTGGACAGCAGTATTGCGGAAGCTACAGCATGCCCCAGGGAATTTACGTTTATAAGATTTTAAGGGTGATGCATTGATAATTCCGCTTTACAGGAAAAAGGATATTATTACCAAGTTTGACGGACAGGGCGTAGAAGCCTGGAGGATTTGGTTTCCTTTAATCTCGCACTATAAGGCAGGAGAAAGGTGGAGGTGACTGTGTAAAGGCGACGTCTTTCCGCCAAGGGACAGTATGAAGAAAAGACGGTAGAGGTATGCATAGGAAGAACAGTACGGATAAATCTAAAGTGGAGGTCTCTCGAGATGCATCTCAAAAGAAAATGACATTTTCAAGAGAAGATGAAGTTTTCATAAATGAAGGCCATTAGCTTCTCCTGAATAGTAGATAGAACGGATAATAAAGATAAATTGTGTGATTGCGATAGCTTCTGAAGGACGAGTTCCGGAAGCTATCACTACTCTAGATATATGCGTAAATTTGCGGAGATCTTAAAAGATTCCATAGAGGAAGAAAACTATGATTAAGGATAAACAAAACAATTAAATCAATTGCGAGTACTCTTGGCGGCATAGTTATTGCTACTAGCTTATATTTTGGCATGGTATTTCCTAGTAAAAATCCTATATTCCCGGAGAACTTAGAGTCTACTTGCAGTGTATTTATGATTTTTCCTCCCCCTGCTTTTTGAGGATATCTTATTTTGTTTTGGAGTTTTGGCCTGCCACAAACCTATGCGGAACCATGCTGCGCATGAAGACGGTGTTATTTAAAATCAGTACAAGCCAACGTGTGGGGCTGTTGGATTTCCGCTATCTGTTCTTTGCTTTCCGTAAATCCGTTATTTTGAGGCATTTTCCACCAAAGTTTGTTGTTCTTTTAACACGGGAATATCCTCTTAAGCACTTTGGGACGCTTTGCTTTGACGACGATTTCTGGCTGCTCTTCGAGAAGAAGGGCTTTAGCAAAAGCACCTAATTCTGGTGGGATTTTCGCGTAGTTTCCAACCGTTTTATCGACGCTTGTAAAAGAAATCCGGATTGGGGCTATACCATTTATGGTGTACCTGGAGTGATTTTGCGGAGAGGGAGAGTCCACTGAGAGAGGGTATCCGTAATCGGAAAAATCAAGGAGCTGAAGGAGACTTCCTGGCTCAAAACGGTCGATTGACGAGATTGCGATGTAACTGCTTGCCGCTTATAGAAAAAGCTTCCGGGGAATTGTAGCGGTTTGTGAAAATCCGAGATCCGCATACCAGAATTTTACGGACTATCGGGAGATTGGTCATTGAACCCGTGCGGAGGATTTGGACGGACTTCCTGTCATCAATATTCGTAATGTTCCCTTGACGGATCCGCACATGCTTGTAAGGCGTCTTATGGATCTTTTCGGTGCCCTGGTGGGAATCAATTAACTTTTTCGAGGTGGTGATGCTTCTGGTGGCGCTTTTGATTCGATGACTGGATTCCAGCGGGTACGTCATTTTCAAGACAGGAAAGAGTGGGAAGACATAATCTTCCTTCAAATGTACAAATTCGATTCCATGCAGAGTTGCAAGACCGTGGAGGAAGAAAAGAAGGAGCTGGTTGGACGGTAAAGGGGGATCCCAGGTGAACACTGGATCGGAAAATTATCCGAAAAACCTCTATTGACGAGCTTCAATTTTTCCAATGTCCACTGCAGGGAGATGTAATGTGCTCTTATAGGTCCCAGACGGAGAAGAACCCAGTTGTGGAACAGTTTAAAGAACAGATTCCCGCTATATGATTCAGCATCAGAGTTCAATCCCGGGGGATGACCGGCTGAGTCTGGTGAACAGTTTTAGAGAGATACCTCTGGAAGGAAGAATCCGTTGTGACCTTTGGTATGTGAAAACTGGGCCTTTTCTTTTGGATATTCGCATACTCTTTTTAACGCTATGGAAAGGATTTATTAACAAAAATGCCTATTAATGTGTGTGTTTTCATGGTATTATACCTTGATTCCTGTAAAATAAGCTTTGAAATTGATTTGGAGAGAGTAGTGTGGCATTAGGAACAGAATAAAGGGGAGAAGACCTCATAGTCATAGTGGAAATAAGAGAGGCAATCTTAGCTCTTCAGCGGAAGTAAAGAACCCGTCGGAAATAAGAGAGGAGGTGCTCCCTTTCCGAAAAGAGCAGGATTTAAAGGCTGGATTGCAGAGGAAGCGCTTGCAGGAAGACCGCCCTACAGGGAAGAGAGCAGGGGAAGGAAGATCTGTCTTTTTGGATGAAGTTATCCCAAGATGGGAAAGAGGAGAAAAATGCAGACTCTACTCTTCCCAAAAAGAAAGAAACGAGGAGAAGCGCAAGAGCTCTTTGGATATTTTGCAGGTGATTCTCAGATAAGATCGAGGAAGAGTTGGAAGATAGTATGATGAGAAAAATAAAGAAGAAATCTTTTGTGGAAAGAAGGTTCTTCTGATTTCCGTTATCGAAATACTTACTTTGATTTTGATTTTCTGTACGGTTATGTAGTTCGCTACATGAATATTAGGCGGATGTGCAGTTTAATACAAAGAACGTGAAGAATGACAATATCGATGTCAAAAAGCAGGAGCAGATGCAGGGCTACTGAGATGGTATGCCGTTTTTCGGTGTTGATTCCCGTGACGGCGGAGTGGGGCGTGGAGCCAATGCGGATGCAGTTATTGTTTGTATTGACAGGGGCACGGGAGGTAAGCTGGCTTCCATGTTCCGTGATACCTATTTGAATCTGGCGGCAGGCTCCCGCTTTTGCCAAGATTAACAGGGCTCATATGCGGACGGCGGTCCGGAACAGGCGAGTTGCGGCCTCAATCAAAAATCTGGATTTGGATATTTGAACACTATGCCACCTTTAACTGGAGGAGCCGTGGCGGATGTGATTACCATGCTGGGGGTGGATGACATTACCAGAAGAATTCCGTTACATGAATACCTATATTCATGAGACCAGTATTGAGTCCAAGGTCAATGAGAAGAATCCTGCGGCAGAGTATATCAAGGGGCAAGGGAATGCAGCATTTTGGACGGTGTACAGGCGGTAGCATACGCCAGACTTCGTTACATGGATGATGACTTTACCAGAACCAAGAGACAAAGGAGGTTATCTCAGGTTCTTGCCAATGCCAAAGGCGGATTTAGCCACCTTGACCAATGTTATTGACACCGTTCTTCCCCAGATTGCCTTTAACGTGGATGTGGGAGATATTTTAGAGCTGGCCAAGGGTGTTAATCGATACAATATTGTAGGTTCCGAAGGTTTCCCCTATGATTTAACCACACAAATGATGGGAAAGAAGGGAGACTGCGTTATTCCTCAGAGCTTAGCCTCCAACGTAACCAAGCTTCATGCATATCTCTTTAATGATACGGATTATAAGCCCTCCGCTAGCAGTCTGGATATACAGTGACAAGATTGCGGAGGATTCCGGGCTATAAGAACGGAAGAGGAGACAGCGACAGCAGCTCCAAAAAGAAGAAATCCTCAGAAGATAAGAGGAAGAAGGAGAATAGTAAAAGAAGAAAGAGGCTCCTCGGAAGAAAGCGGAGAAAGAGATCTCAGTCCGAAGAGAGTTCCGAGTCCAAGAAATCCAAGACAGAGACGGACAGCAACGGCAAAACTGTAGAAAATACAAAGAGCTCAGAAACGAAGCAAGAAACAAAGGAAAGTAAAAAGGGCGAAATTCAATATACGGAAGAAACGAAGAGTAGCACGGAAGAAACAAAGAGAAACTACGGAAGAAACGAAGAAAACCACTGAAGAAAGCAAGAAAAAGGGAAAATTCTACTGAAGCCAGTGTAGAGTGAATTTGCGAATTGAGATGCCGGCAATTCAGGGATGAAGGCTGGTCGGGAGCGATTGTAGATTGGTGCTGTATGACGACTATAAAAGGGGGAAGAGAAAAAACATGGAACGGAAAGAGTCGAAAGCCAAAAGAGACTTTTATACAATTGGAAATGGAATTTGCTTACTTTACCTTGGATTGATGCTTTTGCTTTTCCCCCTATATTCTCGGAGATAAATATTTTGATATCTTTACAGGCACGTTTGATGGATATGTAGTAGCGTCAATCATACTGATTGCTTTGTAGCCTGTATGCGCCTGACTTTGAAGAAGGAAGAACGAGAAGAGATTCTTCCTTCTCTTTTTGGAAGGTAGAAGAGGGGAAAAAGAAAACTTTGTTTGCTACGGATATTCCCTTTTGCCTTTTACTTCTTTTATTCTTTATTTCTATGTTTCTTTCCGGGTACCCCTACGAAACTTGGTGGGGAAACACGGGAAGATATATGGGAGTATTGACCTGGCTTTTGTTTTTCACAATCTATATCGGCCTTAGTCGTTTCTATCGCTTTCGGAAGTTTCATATTTTATTGTTTTCTGTTTCCGTGGTTTTACAGAGTCTTTGGGGAATCAGTGACTTTTATATGATGAATTTCATGCATTTCTTCGACAATGTTTCGGATTTGGCTAAAGTGGGCATCTTTTGCCGGCCCGGTAGGAAATATCAACGGCTATACCAGTCTGATGCTTTTTTATGCCTGTCTATATCTGGGACTTTATATCGTAGAGAAGGATTCTCGCTGGAAGCTTTTTTTCATGCTGATGGGTTTACTATGTAATATTGCCACGGTTTTTGGAAGCAGTGATAATGCGGTTTTAGGGTATTTTTGTGTTTTTGCCTCCTTACCCTTCTTAACTTGGAAGGACAATCAGAGTTTTAGTTCTTGTTTTTCCGTTTACTTCCTTTTCTTCTTTTCCCTAAAACTGGCTGTATTGCTTGCAGGAAAGGGACAAAGTGTAATTCAAATTGGGGGGACAGGTTTTCTATTCTCCATGGGAGAATCTGTTCTCCCGTACTTGGGTATGGGAATATCCGCATTATTTTGGTGTTTGGGAAAATTCAGCAAAAAAGAACTCCCTATCTTGGGTTTTAAGAAGGTTTATATTGGGCTTTTAATCCTCTTCTTTATTGCATTGGCTTATGCTGCTTATGACCTTACGGTGAGCCATCGTATAGCCGCATTGGAACCGTATAGTCAGTTTCTGCGCTTTGATGATGCCTGGGGAACCAAAAGAGGCTTTATTTGGAGGATGGGCATGGAGTATTTTTGGAACAAAATGCCTATGTTGAAACGTTTCTTCGGTTATGGTCCGGATGGTTATTATATGCTGACCAATGATAACTACAAGGTGGAGGTTACACAGGCGGGTATGGGCTTAATCGACAGTATTCATAATGAGTATCTTAACTTGCTCTTAACCATAGGAATTTTTGGCCTTTTGTCCTATATTTTCTTCCTGAAAAATGTTTTTCGTGATTTGAGAAAAAAGACGGATGGGACTATGAAAGAACATTCCTTTTCTCAAAAATGATTTTTCCCTTTGCGGTGAGCTTAGCTTATTTAGCTTATCTTGCGCAATGGCCAGCGTAATATTGCAGTGCCTATCGTTGTGCCATAAATCGTGATGATTGTGACATTTTTAGGAATTTCCGGAAGAAAAAGAGTAGAAAATGGAGCGAGGAATATCTGTTTTGATCATTCCTGCTCCAAAGTATCTTATAGATTAGCTGGGTGCACTGGTCTTCCGACTCCAGATTAAATACATAGCTGTTGGCACTTTTTCTTTTTATAAACCACATTGACTTTTCCGGTATTACCATCTTGGAAAACAAAGAAGCTATGTCCCAATAACTCCATCTGCAAACAAGCTCTTCAGCGGTCATGGACTGGAAATCAATACGCTTGGTACGAACAATCTTGATTTCTTCCTCATCACTGTACGGCGTTCTCCTCAATGAATTCCGTTGTGAAGTTAGAGGAGGCTTGATGACGTTGGATTAACTTGTTTTTGTATTTACGAATCTGACGTTCCAGAACATCCACTACAAGGTCAATGGACTGGTACATATCTTCAGTGGCTTCCTCAGCACGGATTACACTGCCCTTCACGGGAATGGTTACCTCAATCTTCTGCATATCCTTTTGGGTAGAAAGTGTTACGTTACACGGAGTTTCAGCCTGGAAAAACTTATCCAGCTTTCCCAACTTCTTCTCCACGCCATTTTTTAGTCCATCGGTTAGACTAAGGTTTCTTCCGGTAATGGTAATTTTCATAAAAAATTCCTTCCTTTCTCTGTTGTCCAAAAGAATTTCTTCTTTTCTTCAGTATAGCACCATTTATGTTTTAAGGATATGAAAATCTTGTGAAAACTGAACAGTAAAGCTTTGAAGGGGTATAAAAAGTACAATAAAAGCTACAGAAAAGGAATCAGAAAGAAAGTATATAGAAGAGGAAAGCGGGAGAGGCTTTTAGACGGTAAAATGCTAAGATGACGGATGAGCTGTTGTATGGAGGAAACTCCTTGAATAAGCCGAGAACTAATGGTAAACTCTATGAGTTATAGATTTATACGAAACCATGCAGTATTTGTATGGAGAAGGTATAGGATAATGAATCTTTTCGAGAAAATATTTGGAACCCACTCATAGAGAGAATTAAAGCTAATTCAACCTACTGTAGATAAAATCCTTTCTTTACAGAGCACTATGGCTGCAATGTCAGAGGAAGAGTTAAAGGGACAGACTGCGAAATTTAAAGATCGTTTGGCTCAGGGAGAAACCCTGGATGACTTATTGCCGGAGGCCTTTGCTACCGTTAGAGAAGCGGCAAAGAGAGAGCTGGGGATGGAACATTTTCCCGTACAGTTAATTGGTGGAATTGTTCTTCACCAGGGACGTATTGCGGAAATGAGAACAGGAGAAGGTAAGACTTTGGTGTCTACCTGTCCTGCTTATTTGAATGCCTTAACCGGAAAGGGCGTGCACGTTGTCACCGTAAACGACTATTTAGCAAAGCGTGACTCCGAGTGGATGGGTAGAGTACACCGTTACCTCGGTTTAACTGTAGGCACGGTTTTAAATGAAATGTCCACGGAAGAGAGACAAGCGGCTTATGCTTGTGATATTACCTATGTAACCAATAATGAATTGGGCTTTGATTACTTGAGAGATAACATGGCGATTTACAAGAACCCAGCAGGTACTTCAGGGGCTTAAACTATTGTATTATCGATGAGGTGGACTCCGTTTTTAATCGATGAGGCGAGAACACCTTGATTATTTCCGGACAGTCCGGAGAGTCACCAAGCTCTATGAGCTTTGTGACATTTGGCACAACAGCTGGAAAGGAGGAAGAGTCCGCCGAGTTTTCCAAGATTAATGCGATTTTTGGGAGAAGAAATTGAAGGACCCGGAGATTTTTATCGTAAAGTGAGAAGGAAAAAGACCGTAAACCTTACCCAGCAGGGTGTGGAGAAGGTGGAGAAAGTATTTCCATATTAACAATCTGGCGGATGCGGAGAACCTGAAATCCAGCACAACATTATCCTGGCTTTAGAGCCCATAACCTGATGTTCAGAGATAAGGACTATGTGGTTAAGGATGATGAGGGTTTTAATCGTTGATGAATTTACCGGACGTATTATGAACGGCCGTCGTTATTCCGACGGTTTGCATCAGGCAATCGAGGCCAAGGAACATGTACAGGTAAGAGGAGTCCAGAACCCTGGCTACCATTACCTTCCAGAACTTCTTCAACAAGTTCAAGAAAGAAGGCCGGAATGACCGGTACCGCCCAGACGGAAGAGAAGGAGTTTAGAAACATTTACTCTATGGACGTTATTCAGATTCCACCAATAAGCCTGTATTGAGAAAAAGATCTGGATGATGCGGTTTACAAGTCTAAAAAGGAAAAGTTCAAAGCGGTAGTGGACGAAATTGAGGCCATCCATGAGACCGGAGCGCCGGTGCTGGTGGGTACAATCGCCATTGAAACTTCAGAGCTATTATCTTCCATGCTTCGAAAGAGAGGCATTAAGCACAATGTTTTAAATGCCAGAGTTCCATGAGCAGGAGGCGGCTATTGTAGCAGAGCCGGTGTGCATGGAGCAGTAACCAGCCACCCGCTTTCGTAGCAGGTCGTGGTACCGATATTAAGCTGGATGATGAGGCAAAGGCTGCCGGCGGTCTTCATATCGTTGGCACGGAGCGTCACGAGTCTCGAAGAATTGACAATCAGTTAAGAGGCCGTGCCGGAAGACAGGGAGACCCGGGACAGTCCCAGTTCTTCATTTCTTTGGAAGATGATTTAATGCGTCTATTCGGTTCCGAGAGATTGATGGGCATGTTTGAGGCTTTGGGAGTACCGGATGGAGAGCAGATTCACCATAAGATGCTTTCCAATGCTATTGCGAAAGCACAGGAGAAGATTGAGTTAAACAACTACAGTATTCGTGAGAACCTCTTAAAGTATGATGAGGTCAACAATGATCAAAGAGATGTGGTATATGCAGAGAGAGAGAAGGTACTGGAAGGGGATAACATGCGTCCTCTGATTGTACGCTTTATCACGGATACCGTTGACAACTATGTTTCTGAGAATATCGGATCCGGGCAAACTGCTCAGGAATGGGATTTAGCCGGTTTAAATGACACTTTGATGAGCATTATTCCTTTGAAAAAGATAAGACTTACCGAAGAGGAATATGAAAATATGACCGGAGAGGAACTGAACCAGAAGCTGAAGGAAGAAGCTATTCGCCTATATGAACAAAAGGAGGCGGAATTCCCGAATCCGGAACAAATGCGTGAGGCGGAACGTGTCATTCTTCTAAAGGTTATGGATCAGAAGTGGATGAGTCATATTGACGATATGGACATCTTAAGAGACGGTATCGGTTTACAGGCATACGGACAGAAGGACCCTTTGGTAGAGTACAAGATTGCTGCATATGAAATGTTCCAGAATATGATGAGAAGTATTCAGGAAGAAACGGTCCGTGTACTTTATCAGATTAAGCTGGAACAAAAAGTAGAAAGAGAGCAGGTGGCAAAAGCCATTAGCTACTAATAGGGATGAGTCTGCAATAAGAAGTCCGAAGCAAAGAGAAGGCAGAAAGATTTATCCAAATGATCCATGTCCCTGTGGTTCCGGAAAAAAGTACAAGCAGTGTCATGGTGCCAACCTGTATCAAAAGTAACGGAGTGGAAATATAAATCACTTGAGAGTGATAAGTAAGATTGATAGAAAAGAAAGGAGCCTCTGTGATTGAGTTTGATCAATTTAAAAACAGAACTTTCCTCCAAGGAAGAGCCCTTGCAGCAGTTGGAAGCGGCGTTGGATTTGGATAGAAAAGGAAAAAGAATCATAGAGTTGGATCGTATGATGGAGGAACCCTGATTTTGGGGAATCCGGAAAAAGGCCAACAAGCTTTCCCTAGAAGGCAAGACATTTTAAAGGATGAGCTGGAAAGTTTTTCGGAATTGAAGGGGGATTTTGAAGATATCGAAGCTCTGATTCAGATGGGAAAAGAGGAAAATGATGAATCTGTAATTCCGGAAATTCGGGAATTGTTGGGCAGCTTTTCCGAAAGATTGGATGCGTATGAATACGACTCTTCTCTTATCCGGAGAATATGACAGCATGAATGTTATCCTTCGCTTAAATGCAGGAGCAGGAGGTACGGAGGCCAATGACTGGGCCGGTATGCTTTATCGCATGTACACCAGATGGGCGGAGCGCCACGGCTTTACGGTGAAGATTTTAGACTATCTGGACGGGGATGAGGCCGGCATTAAGTCCGTTACCATGGAAGTGGTGGGAGAGTATGCCTACGGCTATCTTCGCTCCGAGTCCGGCATTCATCGTTTGGTTCGTATTTCCCCCTTTAATGCCCAGGGAAAGCGTCAGACCTCCTTTGTATCCTGTGACGTTATGCCGGATATTGAGACGGATATTGACATTGAGATTCGGGAAGAGGACATTAAGATGGAGGTTTTCCGTGCCTCTGGTGCGGGTGGACAGCACATTAACAAGACCTCTTCTGCTGTTCGTCTGATTCATATTCCCACCGGCTTTGTAGCAGCCTGTCAGGAGGAACGTTCTCAGCTACAGAACAAAAATAAAGCCATGCAGATGTTAAAGACCAAGCTCTATCTGAAGGAAAAGGAAGAGCAGGAAGCGAAACTTGCGGGCATTCGAGGAGAAGTGAAGGATAACGGCTGGGGATCCCAGATTCGTTCTTATGTTTTACAGCCCTATCGTATGGTAAAAGACCTGCGTACCGGGGAAGAAAAGCGGTAATACGGATGCGGTTTTGGATGGAGACATCGATCGTTTCATTTCCGCTTATCTGAAATGGATGCAGTTGGGCTGTCCGGATCGTAAGATTGCGGGAAATGACTAAAACAGGGAAAAGTTTCTTAGGAGAAGAAAGGGGCGAATGAGATGAAGATTGCTATAATGGGCTACGGAACCATCGGATCCGGCGTGAAAGAAGTGCTGGATATGAACAGAGCACAGATTGAGAAAAAGGGCGGAGAAAGTATTGAAATAAAATACATTCTGGCCAGAAAAGAGCATATTCCCGGTGTGGAAGATGCCTTGGTCACTACAGATTTTTCCGTCATTGAAAATGATCCGGAAGTGGAGCTTGTGGTGGAATCTATCGGAGGAATTCATCCGGCTTACGAGTATATTAAAAGCTGTCTGGAAAAGGGCAAGCATGTGGTAAGCTCTAACAAGGCGGTGGTGGATGCCTGCGGTTCCAAGCTGATTCGTACAGCGAAGGAACATAACTGCAACTTCTATTTCGAGGCTTCTGTTGGAGGCGGTATTCCGGTTATTCGTACCCTTTACCATAATTATGCCGGAGAAAATGTGACGGAAATTACCGGTATTTTAAACGGTACCACCAACTTCATCTTAACCAAGATGAGAGAGGAAGGCTCCAGTTTTGAAGACACCTTAAAGGAAGCGCAAAGACTGGGCTATGCGGAAAGAGATCCCTCTGCGGATATTGACGGCTTTGATACCTCCAGAAAGACTGCCATCCTTCTTTCCGACGACCTCCGGCAATCGTTGCCGCCATGAGGACATTTACACGGAAGGAATCCGGAATGTCAGTGATATCGATATGGCTTACGCCAAGGCCTTAGGATACAGCATTAAGCTTTTGGGATCCGTACAGACGGTGGAGGATAAGTACTTTGCGTATGCTAGCCCCCATGATGGTGGAGGAGCAGGATCCTCTCTACCCGGTGAAATGGCGTTTCAACGGTATTCGTATCGTAGAAACTGCTTGGGAACCACCATGCTTTACAGCATGGGAGCCGGTAAGCTTCCTACTGCCAGCGCGGTAGTTTCCGATATTATTGCGGCTGTGCGTCATAAAAATAATTTCCAGGGAATCGGCTGGTCCGATAAAATGATTGAAATTGAGCCCATGGGCGGAAATGCTTTCCGTTATTTCCTTCGTATTGAAGGGACGGAAGAGGAATTGAGAAGGAGTTAAAGAGCTGCTTTCGTAGAGGATGGAAAGTTAAAAGGTTCATGTTCTTCCCGGACGAAAGGATGAATTGCCATCATTTCCGATATTCTTTTTCGAAGAAGATTTTTCTGGCTCATCTTTCCGCCTTCGAGGATGAAACCGGAAGGAGAGTCTTCCACTACCTTCGTAAATTCCGCTTCGGAGGAGTAAGAAGATATCGCCGACTAGCCGTAGCAGAAACAGAGCTTCTTTTGGGAATATCGCTGTATGTAACGATGACACTGGGTCTTGCCTACGCATACGGGGAAGAATAAAAAGAAACGCTGGCGTCTAAGGCACCAGCGTTTTTGTGAATAGGAGCATGGGATGGAGTGGATTAGCAATAGTGAGGAAGAAAGCTATCAGTTGGCTTTTCGCCTTGGGCAGAGGAGCAGGAGAAATTTACTGCCTGGAGGAGACCTTGGGGTAGGAAAGACGGTCTTTGCCAAAGGGCTTTCTGCCAAGGAGCTTGGGGTCTCGGAAAATGTAGATTCCCCCACCTTTACCATCGTGAAGGAATATCAGGGGAGAAAAGCTCTATCATTTCGACCTCTACCGTATCGTAGATCCGGAGAGCTTTGGAAATCGGCTTTCAGGACATGCTTTCGGGAGAATATTGCTTTAATGGAATAGGTAGAGTCAGGTCAGGGAGGATATCCCTCCGGAGCCAAATGGATTTATATTGAAAAGGATTTAAGTCAGGATTTTCCTTTCGGAGAATCCGCATGGAAGACAGCAAAGAAGAGAAGTAAAGTAAAAACACATAAGAAAGTTTATAGGGAAAGCTCTATAACGGGAAATAGAGTAATCTATAAAAAGAAAAGGATAAAAATGATAAACAGCATTAGATGCCTCCGGGAGAGTTTCCGGTGTTTGTCTTGTAAAGGACGGGCAGATTTTTAGGAGAGATGGATTTACAAATCGGACTCACCCATTCTGAAACCTTATTGCCTTTGTGTATCAGTCTTTTTGGAGCATTGCAAGGTTTCTTTGGAAGAGTGGATCAGATTTTTCCTATGTAAGTCAGGGGTTCCTTTTACGGTCTTAGAATCGGGCGGCAACGAAGGGACTGGCTTTGGCGGAAATATTCCTCTTTATGGCATCAGTACCCTGGAAATGCTGCAGGAAAATCTTAGTTTTTTGCCCAATCCCATCCATGTGCTTTTGGATGCCAGAAGAGGGCAGGTTTATACCGCATCTTATCGTTTGGGGCAGTGTATTTCTCCGGAAAGAGCAGTGAGCATTGGAGACTTCTTGCCTTTTTCGAAAGAGCTTGATGGGCAGCAGATTTTCTTGGGAGACGGCATTTTCCCCTATAGAAAGCAAATTGAAGAGAGCCTTAAGAAGGAACGCTGCCTGTTCCCCAACCCCCAGAATGCCCTGCAAAGGGCAGCATCTCTGGCTTTATTGGGAGAAAAGAAAAAGGCGGATGGCTTGGAGCAGGATTTCATCTGGAGTATTTAAGGAAGCCTCAGGCAGAAAGAGAAAAGGAAGCAGGAGCTTTAAAGGATTTTCAGATTGTGCAGGAAGAGGCTTACAAGGATTTAGGGAAAACCAAGGATAAGCTGATTGCGAAGAACTATCCGATTCACGAAAAAAGTGGGCTGAGTGGAATGGAATCTACCAAAAGAATCAAGTAAGTTGTTTGGAAAGAATAATTACTACTCATTGCTTACAATCAAGGAGGAGAAATATTTTTTCGGTACATGGAAGTACGGGATGTGGAAGAGATTTGGGAGATGGATCAGGCGCTTTTTGGCAGTATGGCCTATTCCCGGCAGGATTTTCTTCGTGCCGTGGAGGGAAAATACGATAGAGCCATTGTCTTGGTGGAGGAAGAGGAAATCATAGGCTACGCAATTCTGAGAGTCTTAGGCGTGGAAGGAGAGCTGGAAAGCATTGCCGTGAAGAAAAGGCATCAAGGAAAAGGCTTTGGAAAACAATTGCTTCGGGAAATTCTCTCTATAGGAGATCGGGAAGCTATTCAGAAAATATTTTTAGAGGTAAGGGAAAGTAACAACCCTGCCAGGGCAATCTATGAACGAGAGGGATTCCGGGCCTTTTCCAAAAGAAAGGCGTATTACCGGGATCCGGAAGAGGATGCCATCCTTATGGAAAGGACGATACAATAAATTATGTTAGAATTATGTTTACTGGGAACCGGCGGAATGATGCCACTTCCCAAACGCTGGCTCACCAGCTTGATGTTACCCTGTAACGGTTAGCCTTTTGATAGATTGTGGGAGGGAACCCCAGATTGCCATGCGGGAAGGGCTGGAGCCCTACAGCATTGACACCATCTGCTTTACCCACTACCATGCAGATCATATTTCCGGACTTCCCGGAATGTTACTTAGCATGAGAAATGCGGAGCGAACCAAGCCGGTGACCATGATTGGTCCTAAAGGACTGGCCAGAGTGGTAAATGGACTAAGAAGTATTGCGCCGGAGCTGCCCTTTGCCATCGAATATATAGAAATTCAGGAAGAAGAGCAGAGATTTTCCTGTGAAAGCTTTCAGGTAGAGGCCTTTAAGGTACAACACAGTATTCCTTGTTTTGGCTACAAAATCTCGATTCCCCGTTCCGGAAAATTTTCCGTAGATCGGGCAAGGGAGGCGGGCATTCCCGTGTCCTGCTGGAATCGCCTGCAACATGGAGAAGCGGTAGAGTATGAGGGCAGTCTTTTTACCCCGGATATGGTTATGGGAGAGGCAAGACGAGGGATTTCCGTGGTCTATTGTACCGATACCAGACCGATTCAAAGGATAGCCGAAAAGGCAAAGGATGTGGTTTTTATCTGTGAAGGAATGTATGGGAGGAGGATAAGCTCTCCAATGCCAGAAGCATAAGCATATGACCATGGAGGGGCGGCTATTTTAGGACAGGGGAAGCCGGCTCCAGAAATGTGAAACACACACTATTCTCCTTCGGAGGTTTATCCGGAGCAGTATAAGGATAAGTTCAGCCATATTTTTCCGGTGAAATTCGCCAGAGACGCTTGGAGCAAGGATATTTCCTTTGAAGAAGAGGAATAGAGAAAGAGTATAAAAAGAGCTACGAGAAAGAAAGAGTACAGTTTTATGGAAGATGTTTTGATTCTGGGAATCGAAAGCAGCTGTGATGAAACCACAGCAGCAGTGTGTAAAGAACGGAAAGGAAGTGCTTTCCAATGTAATTTCCTCTCAGGTGGCTCTTCACGCAGAGTTTGGCGGAGTAGTACCGGAGATTGCTTCCCGCAATCATTTGGAAAAGATTGATGAGGTGATTCGTCTGGCCATGGATGAGGCGGGAAAAAGCTTTTCCGAGCTTACGGCGGTGGCGGTAACCTACGGCTCACGGACTGGTAGAGACTCTCTTTTTGGTGGGGGTTTCCGAAGCCAAGGCTCTGGCCTACGCCATTCAGAAGCCCTTGATTCCGGTACATCACATTGAAGGACATATTGCGGCAAATTATCTTGCCCATCAGGATTGCGTTCCTCCCTATGTTTGTCTGGTAGCCAGCGGCGGCCACAGCCATTTGCTGTATGTGGAGGACTACGGAAAAATCAAAATCTATGGAAGAACCAGAGATGATGCGGCGGGCGAGGCCTTCGACAAGATTGCCAGAGCCGTGGGACTGGGATATCCGGGAGGCCCGAAGCTGGAGCAGAGTGCGAAGGAAGGAGACCCCTTTGCCTATCATTTTCCCAAAGGCAAAGCTGGATACGCCCTACGACTTTAGCTTCTCGATTATGAAATCTGCGGTGTTAAATGAGTTAAACCATAAGAAAATGTTGGGAGAAGAAATAAGGGTGGCAGACCTTTGTGCCTCCTTTCAGGAGGGGGTTTGTGAGGATTTGGCAGAAAAATGCTTACAGCTGGCTTTGGACCCTAGGGGTATCCAAAATGGCTGTGTGCGGGAGGCGTTCCGCAAACGGCTGTCTTCGAAAGAAGATGGAGGAGAAGGCGAGCTACAGTTTTAAGCTTTTACTGCTGAGCCCTGTGCTTTTGTGCGGACAACGCGGCAATGATTGCGGCAGCAGCCTATTATGATTATCAGGCAGGAAAACGAGGAGAGGCTTCTTTGAATGCTTATCCTTCTTTGGCTTTAACGGAAGGCTAGGGTGTAAAAAACGCAGCATAGAAGAACTCAGCATAGAAGAACTCAGCATAGAAAAACTTTGAAGCGGAATGAAAAGGAGCATGGGAGGGAAGAATGCCTAATCAAAGAGAAATTACCGTCATCCTTCTGATGGCGGAAAAAGGCAGCCGTATGGGATGCAAGGAGCAGTTTCTGCCCTTTCAGGGAAAAGCCCTTGTATTATTCCGCCCTGCAAAAAGTTTTGCAGCTGGGACAGGTGCAAAGAAATTCTTTTGATTCTTTCCAAGGAAGATAAGGAAAGAGTGGAAGGAGAGCTTGCGGAATGGAAGGAAGAGCGTATAGCAATTTCCCTGATCGAGGGGGGAGCAGAGCGCTACTGGTCTGTTACTCCGCCTTGGAATTTTTGAAAAATAGGGAATCGAATAGAAAGGCAGAGAAAAGAGAGCGAGTACTGAGAATGGAGAAAGCAAAAATCTTCAAACCGAGCTCTCTCTTTTTATCCATGACGGGGCACGGCCCTGCTTTAGTTTAGACTTATGTGAAAGAATCTATCAGGCAAGAAAGTCTTATGGGGCGGTAATCCCGGGGCTTCCGGTAACGGATACCATAAAGCGAGTGGAGAAGGGCATTGTGCAGGAAAGCGTAGATAGAAGCAGCCTTTATCGGATTCAGACTCCCCAGGCATTTTCCTTTCCTCTGCTTTGGGAAGCCTATAAAACTTTCTTAGAGAAGAAAGAAGAGGGGCTAAGCATTACGGATGACGCCATGATGGTGGAAGCCTTTACGAAGGAACAGCCCTATCTGGTTTTAGGGGAAGAGCAAAACCAAAAGATTACAGTGCCTGAAGATTTGCTTTACCTAAAATTTTTGGAAGAGCATCCTAAATAATAGAACGAAATCGTTTTCAATCAGACAATAGCGTAAGAAAGGATAAAGCCAGATGATTCAAGACCTGGGACAACATCATTTTCAAAATCAATATTATCCGGAAAAAAAGCCCGGAAAGGAGGACTATTTCCTTTCTTTTTCAGGGAAGTCGGTTTTGGTAAAAGAGTCCGGAAAGAAGGTGGATCCCTCCGACGCTATTATGAGCGGAGACAGTTTAAGCCTAAGATATCCGGAGGAGAGGGGTTTTCCTTTTATAAAATTAAAAGTATTTAGCTTCTTTTCCCAAGGAAAAAGAGGAGAGTTCAGGAAAATGCTTTATCCGAAAGGGAGAGCAGCAGGCCATGAAATGACTGGAGAAAGTCCTTTACCTACCTGTTTTCTTTGGACGGAAAGGACTATTATCTGCTGAAAGATATTGTGGAATTCGGAGAATACCTTTCTTTGGAAGAGCTGCGACGGGAGTTTAAGGGACCAAAGTCACTGCTGTTTTTAGCCAATACAGGGATGCATCTCTTTCATTTTTATCAAGCACCGCTATTGCGGCGTCTGCGGCACAAAAGGCGGAGAAGGACAAAAAGAAAGGGCTATGCGTTGTCCAAACTGTCAGGAGGTCTTCTATCCGAAGATTATGCGGCGGTGATTGTGGGAATCATCCATAAGGAAAAAATCCTTTGCACAAGATACGCCAACAGACTGAGCTACCTGCCCGCCCTTGTGGCAGGCTTTATCGAGATTGGGGAGACCGGGGAGGAAGCGGCAATTCGGGAGGCTATGGAAGAAACCGGTGTTCCCATCAAGGAGCTAAAGTATTATAAATCCCAGCCCTGGGGAATGGCGGACGACTTGCTCTTGGGATATTTTTGCCAAAAGTGGATGAGGAAAAGGCTTCTTTTACGAAAACGGGAGAGGTTCAGATTGTTCGAGATGAGGAAGAACTTTCCGAAGCGCTGTGGCTCAGTCGGGAGGAGTTGGAGCTTCAGGGAAATGATTTCAGCTTAACCAATGAGATGATGCGGACTTAAAGAAGGAAGCTAAACATTTGAATCCTATGAAATTCGAAAAACAGAACGAGTAAAAATGGATTTATAAAAAGCGAAGTAAAAATAGATTTATAGAACAGAAGTAGGTTTTATACGGAAGGAGAAACGGGTGAAAAAGGTATTGCTAATTGCCACGGGAGGAACCATTGCCTCTAAGCAAACAGAGGATGGACTGAGTCCTTCCCTTAGTGCAGAGGAAATCATTGCCTTTGTAGCGGAACTACAGAAGATTGCCGAGCTTTCCATTGTCCAGCTTTGCAATGTGGATTCCACCAACATGCAGCCTAAGATCTGGCGGGAGATGGGGGCTTGTATTCAAAAAAACTATGACCGCTATGACGGTTTTGTGGTTTTACACGGCACGGATACCATGGCCTACACCTCGGCGGCGCTAAGCTATATGGTACAGTATTCCAGAAAGCCCATTGTCATCACCGGTTCTCAAAAACCCATTAATCAGGACAGTACCGATGCCAAGATGAATCTTCTGGACAGCGTGCGCTACGCCTGTGACCCTTATTCGGAAAATGTGGTTCTTCTCTTTAACGGTAATGTGATTTCCGGTACCAGAGCGAAGAAGATGATGGCTCGTTCCTTCCATGCCTTTCAAAGTGTGAATTTCCCGACTTTGGCCAGAATACAGGACGGTAGAATCATTCGATATATTCCCTACCTGCCCCTGAGAGAGGCGGTGGAATTCCATCTGGATTTGGATGATTCCATCTGTGTTTTAAAGCTGATTCCCGGAACTAGGCCGGAAATGCTTTCCTATCTTTTTGAAAATTATGATTGCATTGTCATGGAAAGCTTCGGCGTAGGCGGTATTCCGGAAAGCATGCAGGAAGTCTTTTACAAGGAAATGGAGAAGTGGCAGAAAAAAGGAAAAATCATTGTTATGGCCACTCAGGTGGTAAACGAAGGCTCCAATATGGAGATTTATCAGGTGGGACAGAAAATCAGAAAAGACTTCCAGCTTTTGGAAGCCTATGATATGACCTTGGAGCCACCATTACCAGAGTTAATGTGTCGGTATTAGTACAAAGGAGACTATCCTGCCCTAAAAAGGAGTTCTACCACCATCAACAACGATATTCTCTGTGCGGTACAATAGCAGGAATTGCTCTTTTCCTTGCTCCTTTACCATACGAAAATAATAAATAGGATGTGAAGCAATGACTGACTTTGCTTTCCGACAAAACAGCTTCGCTTTGGGGCACGCTCTCGCTATCTTCGCCTACGCAGGGGTACTAAGCGAAAAGCTCCCTTTCGGTCGTTTTTCGCAAGTGCCCGCGGGCTCAGATACCTTCATCAGGCTGTTTTTGCATGAGCTCAAAATCTAGAAATATTTCTTGCGCATCCTATTTTTCTCTTACTGCATAGGGAGGCAAGGACAAAGCAATTCCTGCCATTCTTCCGAGCCATAGACCTTTGCCTTGTGATTGGTGGCGATTTCCTTGGCGATGGATAGTCCCAAACCGAAGCTTTCGCTTTGGCTTCTGGCCTCATCCAGTCGGGTAAAGCGGGAAAAAATCTTTTCGAATTCTTCCTTGCTCAAGCTTCTTCCTGCAGAGTCCACGGAAAGGATGGCCATATCTCTGTAAAGTTTCACATAGAGGGTAGATGGTTTATTCGCATATTTTCGTCCGTTATCCAAAAAGATTCGTAAAACTTCTTCTACTTGACTTTCTATAGCGTGCTTTAAGACAATATTCTGTTCTAATGAAACCTCTAATTCCATTCCCTCTTCACAGTGACTCCATTTGCAGGCAGATTTCAGCCACTTTTTCTGGGAATAATCCATTTCTCCGTAGGTAAATATCTGTTGCTCCAAGCGGGAAAGCTGTAAAAAGCTTTTCCACCAATCCCTGCATTTTACTCATCACAACGATGTTCTGAACAAAATCACGGTTTCGGAGCTAAATTCTGGTCTTCGAAAGAGAGATTAGCAGCTACTGACAGCTAATGGCGTTTTTAATTCATGGCGGCATCGGAAATAAGCTGCTTTTGCTTTTCCATGGCTTGCACACTGGGACGGATGGCTGGGAGGAAAGAAAGTAGTCTAGGGAAGAAACAGCAGAATCAATACCAGAGCGAGGAAGAGTCGTGGAAGGCTTGCTTGTTCAGCATGTTTAGTTCTCTCTGATAATCTCTAAAATCAAGGTTTTTTGTCCTTCTTCTCTAAGAGATAACGAAGCTTATAACGATAGACGGTACCGGATCTTTTTTCTTTGCTCAGAATCTTCTTCACAATAGTGTTTAAAACTTTGGAGCTATCATCGGTGTAGATATCTTCGTTGTTAGCATTCGTTTTTGAAGAACTCGTTTCTGCAGTTGTTTTCGAAGGAATATCCTTTTTGTTTAGCCTTTCTGTCCTTCAGAGAAAAATCCGAATCCTGTTCTTTAGAGCCGCTTCTCGGATGGCGGAGAATCAAAGGAAGAATAGTCCCAGGCAGGGGCTTTGCTGGCTTGTGATTTCGTTATTCTCACCAATTTCCAAAATTACATAGGAAAAATAGCGACTGGGCAGAGCCTCATGTCCGTTTCGAAAGCGGGGAACATCAGATTGCTCCAACTCCATATCCATTGCTCCTCCTGGGTATTTTTACTATAGTTAAAGTTGGTGAAGGATAATATCAACAGCATTACAGCAGAGCAAAAGAGGGTGCCATAATACGAATTTTCTGTTTTTCATTGCTTGCCTTTCTTACCTTACTTACCGCTTTTTCTTTTTGAGAAAGTTGCTAAGCCTTTACTCCCTCTTTACCCTCTTCCTGCTCTGCGAAAATATCCCAGACCTCTACGGCTTTGGATGCTAACCTGCTTTCCAACAGTCTGAAAAGGCTTTTTCGGAGAAATCCGATATAAAGCCTCCACATGATTTTCCACCCGCATCACTGTCACTAGCTTCAAACCTTTTGGAGAATCTGCTCCTTACTTAGAATTTGATTTTCCCTTGTAAGCATACGCATCAGTTCAAATTCTTTTTGGACAGCTTCAGACCATGTGATCCGGAAGAAAGATCCTTACTATCCAAATCAGACTTAAATCTCCAAAAGCTTAAGCTGTTCACTTCCTGTCCCTGTCTTCGTAATAAGGCGGAGATGCAGGCCAAAAGCTCTCTTTTTGTCAAGGAGGGCTTGGTAAGATAGTGATCAGCCCCCCCTTCCAAGCCTTCGATACGATCCTCCAGCTGGCTTTTGGCGGTAAGCATCAGGATAGGCAGACCGTTTTTTTCCTTTCGAAGCTGTCTGGCCACCTGATAACCGTTCAGCTTGGGCATCATCATCTAAAATCATTAAATCGATAAAGTGGCGGTTTTGGCATACTCCAGAGCCTCTTCCCCGATCATACAAACCGTATCCGCTTCATACTCCGCCCGCTCCAAAATCATTTTTAATGCTCTTGGATAGAATTTTCTCGTCTTCTACTAATAAAATTCGCATAGGAGTCTCCTTTTTTCTTATTTGCTAGTATAATACAGGAAATATTGCAAAAAGCCAAAATATTTATCGCTTTAAACCTTTCACATTTAGAGATCTTAAAATAGGCAAGAACAAATGGTATGATGAGGGACGATTATGGAAGCGAAAAAGAAAAGTAAATTTATGTAGAGATGCTGGGCGGCTTTTCTCTATACGTAGGAGATAAGCAATTGAGACTTAGGAAATAACAATAAGGCGAAATTTCCTTAAGCTCACAAGTGTCCTCTTGAGAGGGCTGGGGCATTTCAAAGAGATTTGATTGATGGAATTTTCGGTCATAAGTCCCTTTTAGATGAAAACAACAGCTTGAATAACCTGCTTCATCAGGCCAGAAACACAACTAAAAAGGCGGTATGCCGGGAAAGAAGATTATTGACGGAAAAAGAGTATCTATGCTCCGAGATATCTTCCAGGTACGACTATGTAATGGACGTGCAGGAGTTCGAGACATTTGCTTAAAGGCGAAGAACAGTAGAGGAAGAGCAAGAAACTATCCTACTATCAGAGAGCTTTTAAGATTTATAAGGGTGAATTGTTGCGGAGTTTGCTCACGGATTATTGGGTTAATTTGGAAAGTGTTCGTCTTAAGCGTCTTTATGAGTGAAGTGATTGAGATTCTTGAGTATATTATCGTGAGCATCAGCAGTACGAAAGTCTTTTTGATATGTACGATCGAGGCCAATAAAATCTATCCGGACAACGGGTGGCAGATTGAGATGATTGATGCTTTGATTCTGAGAAAGGATTATAAGACCGCATGCGATTTGTGACATGAAATTGCGCTCACTACTATCAGGATGGAGTTGGAGGTACCCATTCCTGATGCTTTGCAGAGCTTGCTATGAAGACTTTCCGACAATGTTCGGGTGACCGACGATATCCGTCAGATTCAGGCCAACATTGTTCGTAAGGACGAAAAGCTGAAGAGATGGGAACCAGAAAGATTGGCGCTTACCTTTTGCCCTTCACCAGCTTTATTGACGTTTTATCATGTGCTTAGACGAAATCTGGAAGAAAGGGATCTTCCATCTTTATGATGCTTTTGCACCTTGGTGGATTATGAAGGAAAGCCATCAGAATCAGGATAAGCTGAATACCCGTGCCGAGTTTCAGCAGTCTTATCGAGGATTAAGAAAGGGAGACGTTTACACCAAGTATTCTTCCTCCCAGTATCTGATTCACGATTGGAACCAGAGAGAAGACTGTACCATCATTTACCAGAGAATCTCAGAAGATTAAAAGGGCAGCGAGCTCTCGTGCGGAGTTCCGTTATCGCATTGTATCTCTTGCAGAGATTCCGAGTCTTGGGAAGAAACGGTGCAGTGGATGAGATTTAGAAGAGTGCTTGACAGGAAAATGAAGCTTTGCTATGATATTCCTTGCGTTTCGCAAGCGTGCGTAAGCTCAGCTGGATAGAGCGTCTGGCTACAGATACACGAAGGTCGTGGGTTCGAGATCCTGTCGCACGCAGAAAAGACGATGAAGGAATTCATCGTCTTTTTAGTTCTTACTTGGACAGTGTTCAGTTTTCCTTTTGGAGTACATTGTAGCAGATCCTCTAAGCTATAGCGATTCACCACAGCATAGATGGCTTCGTCTATTTCCTTATACAAAGGGAAGGTGGGGCGGCTGGCCGACTTTTCACAATTACTTCCCCTCTTTTCACACAATCCACAGGAGAGGTTCCCTCCGCAACATCTAAAAATATCTCCACGGAAATATCCTTTGCTTCCTTTAGAAAGATACCCTCCCTTGGCTCCCGGACACTCTTTAAAAACCTCCTTCACCATTAGAGGCTATCAATCTGCTCCTAAATATTTTGGAAATTCCCTGTCGTTCGCTACTTCTTTGATGAAACAAGTTTCCTTTCTCCTGTTCGGCTATGATCAATCAGGGTACTTAAGGCGTAACGGCCTTTGGTTGAAAATCATCATATTCTTTTCCTCCATGGCTTTTCTATGTCCTAGCATGGCACTGGGAGTTTTGACAAGTTTATTAAAAAAAGCAATGTTCAAGAGCATTTTTTTCGGGTAAAATAAACGAGATATCGTAGTCTTCACGAGGGAAACTCGTTAAGAATAAAAGAGGAGAGCTTATGTCTAAAATTGATTTTGCCATCAATGATGAGGGAAAGAGAATATCCATTCTTTCCGATAAAATTAATCGTCACGGATTTATTGCCGGAGCAACGGGAACAGGTAAGACTGTAAGCTTAAAGGTTTTAGCGGAAAAGTTTTCCGCCTTGGGAATTCGGTGTTTTCTATCCGATGTAAAGGGAGACTTATCCGGTTTATTAAAGCAGGGAGAAGCCAAAGAAGGGATAGAAAAGAGAAGAGAAGAATGTAAGCTTACGGAAGAGGAATTCCGCTATCAGGGCTTCCCTGTGGAGCTTTTTGCCCTATCCAAAGAGGAGGATTCCCTTCGCTGTACGATTTCTGAGATGGGATAGTTGCTCTTAAGCCGAGTGCTGGATGTACGGATGTACAGAGTGATATTTTGCGTTGTTTTCGGATTGCGGATGAGGAAGGGCTTTTGCTGATTGATACCAAGGATCTTCGTTCCGTCTTGCAGTATGTGGCGGAAAAACAGCAAAGGAATACAGTGCTTCCTTTGGAAATCTGCCTACTCAAAGTTTGAATGCCTTAATTCGTTCCGTAGTAGCCTTGGAAGAGGCGGGAGGAAAGGAATTCTTCGGAGAGCCTGCTTTGGATGTAAAGGATTTCTTCCGGCAAAATGAGAAGGGGCAGGGTATTATCCATATTTTTAATGCCAAGAAATTATGGGAGAGCCGAAGCTGTATTCCACCTTCCTGCTTTACCTTTTATCGGAGCTTTATGAACTGCTTCCGGAGGTTGGAGATCTGGAGAAGCCTCGTTTTGTCTTTTCTTTGATGAAGCGCACCTCCTTTTCGACGATGCGCCCAAAGGCCTTACTGGAAAAATTAAACCGTCACCCGTTTGATTCGGAAGCAAGGGCGCAGGCATTTATTATATTACCCAAAGCCCCTCGGATATTCCTGATGCCATTTTTGGCCCAGTGCGGAAATAGATTCAGCATGGCTTAAGAGCCTATACTACACCGGGCAGAACGCAAGAAGATTCGTGCGGCAGCGAGACAGTTTCCGGGAAGAGTTCTGCATTTTCCTCCGAGGAGGTATTGGAGAACACAGGAACGGGAGGCCTTGATTTCCTGTTTGCAGGAGGACGGCAGTCCTGCCATCGTGGAAAGGCCAAGATTTTCCCGCCCCAGTCTTATCTGGGAGAAGCCGGAGGAACAGGATGAGAGCAGTCAAGGCTTCAAGCCTCTATATTCGTTACGGAGAGGCTGTGGACCCGAGGATTCCGCTACAGATTCTTGCATAGAAAAGGGAAAGGAAGAGCAGGAGCGTTTCCAGAAGGAATTAGAAGAAAAGAAGCAGAGAAAATCGTCTTCTTCAGGAAAAAGGAGGAGGAGAAGAAAAGAGCTAAGCAGGAAAGGAAGGAGAAAGCCCAAAGACTTAAGGAAAGGAAGAAGAAAAGGAACGCCTTCGTCAGGAACGGGGATTGGAAAAAGGAAAAAGAGTAAGCAAAAAGACAGTTATGAAGTCCGTAGGCCGCTCGTTTCGGATCCATCGGCAGAGAGATTGGTTCGGTATCGGAAAAATCCGTCTTTGGAAAGGTTTGGGAAGACGCCTGGAGGCAATATCGGTGCCGCCTTTGGAAGAACGTTACTGGAAACCCTCTTTGGGAGTAAAGGAAGATGTAAAAATAAAAATATACAGTATAGGTCTGAATGAGGTAATCTGAGCCCGTGGGTGATTTACGTTTTATGCAATATGAGTCGGGAACAGGGGCACGCCTCGCTAATCTTCGCCTCGTGAGGGTACTAAGCAAAAACGCATTTCATTTTGTTTTTGCAGAGTACTCACGAGCTCAGATTACCTTATTCGGATATATATGCATCAAAAAGCTGTATTGCTTTTTACATCCTTGTATCCATGGGGACAAGAGGCTGGACACTGGGCTAAAAGCCACCATGAGGACGATATCCACCCAGACGAGGGGAGAGGAAAAGAATTGCGTTAAAGAAAGGGAATGTTCTTTTTCGTACTGTCTGTCCTCTGCCAGGCTTTTTCTATTATCCTGAAGGTAGAAGATGCCATAGCCCAAAACCTGGGCAAGAAGGAATAGTACCGTAGAGGCTCTGAACCAGAGTGGAATGTTGAGATAGGTTATTTACCACAATAGCCAAGGTAGTACTGAAATGCAGTGGGACGGAAAAAGGAAGGCCATAACGGTCTCCTGATGAAGAAGAATAATTCCCATACTGAAGCAGTTGCAGAGTGCGAAAAATTACTGTGCATTAAAGCAAAAGAAAATGCGGTACAAAAAGGCTGCAAAGTATTTTTCCATAGGAACGAAAGCGGTGAGTGAAGACGCCTCGAAAGACCAGTTCTTCCATAAGAGGTACCAGAATTGTGTAAAAAGTATCATGGTAACATCCGTTAAGCTCCCCCCTCTTGCGGCTTCTTCGGAAAAAGAGAGGTTTAAGCCAAGCTTTGTAAAAAGAGTTATGATGGGGAGATTGATAATACCGCCAATCCACTGGGCCGCTTGGAAAAGCATAAAATAGTGTAGAAAAGACAGTATGGTAAAAGGAGTTTTTCAACGGGCATCACTTTTGTGTAGTTACTATGGAAAAGAAATATTATCTCCATTTGTAAACCATCTGCGAAATTAACCGCCAGCTTCGCTTAGGGTCTCTCCACTTCCGTTGGAGGCATTATTGTTTCTTTTGGAAAGATATTGTTCAAAAGACAATAGCTGATTATCACGGAAATAATCATACAGATATACTGGTCGGATAATAGAGGAACCCCGTTTAAAGGGAGAAGCATAACCAAGAGAGAATAGCCAAAACCTGTACGGACAATACGTATAACAATGAGGCTAAAAGCGCTTTTATTCAAATCACTTTTAATTTCTATAAGATTCATCATTGCTCCTTCTTTCTTTGTTTCTTATCTTTTTGTCTGTTCTTTTCTTTTCTAGTGAATAGCGATACAATGAAATCTTCCTAAAGAAGTCGGAAAAATAGGTATAGAATCGACTATTGACTTTACTATACAAGAAAAATAATGCTTGCAAATTAATTTAAGAATTTTTAGCATGAAGGAGTCAAGGAAGAGTGATAAGCTAAAATGGCAAATATTGACCAAGTAAAAGCTTGAAATTTGATGTGAAAATATATATCAGTAAAGTATTTCAGAAAAAGTAAATAAGAAGGAAATAAAAATGAAAAAGTGGTTTGTCTATGGAAAAAGGCAGATTTTTCAGGAGCTGGAGAAATTATCTGGATCCTGTTTTTGGTTCGAATTCTTCGGAATCGAGACTTGAAAACAGAGAGAAATGCGCAATTTTCTGAGAGGAAGGAGATTCCGTCCCCTCTTTTCTTGCCGGACAGTATCCGTTTTTAAATCGCCTGGAGCGGGCTATGAAAAAGAGGGGAAAAAGTTCGGGTTAGTAGGGATTTATGATGTGATGGCGTTTGTGCTTCTACCATCTTGGCTGAGGCACTTTCCCTCTCCAAGAGCAGCTGTCCGTGGTCATTCCCCACAGAATTTTGGACGGCTATGGCATCAACGAGCAGATTATTGAGGAGGCAAAGGCAGAGAATTTCCCTTCTGATTACCTGTGACAACGGCATTTTCTCATTTTCGCCATGGAGAAAAGCAAAAGTCCTACGGTATGGATGTATGCTTACGGATTCATCATGACTTACGAAGAGATGAGGATGGAAAAGAAAGGATTCGCGGCCTTGCCGTGGTGAATCCCAAAAAGAGAGAGGCAGTAAGTATCCAATGAAGGAAAATCTGCGGAGCCATGGTGCTATCTTCTCATGAAAATGCTGGACGGCAAAAGGGCTTGGAGCTTTTGGAGGAGCTGGCCTGCTTTGCGGTGCTGCCACGGTTTGTGATGTGATGCCTTACAAGAAAATCGTGTTATCGTAAAGTGATTGCCTGGCTCATTTGCAAAAAGACTCAAAATATCGGAATGCAGGCACTTCTAAAGACAGTGCTACATATCTTGTCGGAGCGAAATTTCCTCCTATACTCTCGGTTTTCAAATCGTCACCATCAAGCAGGGAGGCCGTCTGGAAAGATGCTATGCTGGCGCTCTCTTTTTCTGGAAGAGGATGAAGGCAAGGCCGAGGAAAAGGCAGCTCACGCTGGTTCTCAGCTCGAAGAACGAAATGACGAAAAAGGTGGGAAGAAGCCAGGGCGCTGGCGGAACAGGAAGGAGATGTGCCGCTGCTGTTTCTTTGATGCTTCCCGATTTGCATGAAAGCCTTGCGGGAATCGTGGCAGGGGCGGATACGGGAAGCTATTATCGTCCCTGCTTTATCCTTACCAACGGAGGGACGGAAGCTGTAAAAGCATCTGGACGCTCCATTCCGGCCATCCTATGGCAGAACGGCTGGAGGAACAAAAGACTGCTTTTACGTTTCTGGAGGTCATCCCATGGCAGCAGGATTTTCCGTTGCCAAGGAAAAATGTTCCCGGGCTAAAAGCTCTTCTGCAAAATGCAAAAGCTTCAGGCGGAGGATTTGGAGGAGAAGGTCTGGATTGATGTGGTACTACCTTTCTCTATCTAAAAGAGGACTGTTCGTTCCTTGTCCTGAACGGAACCCTTCGGCAGAGGAAATGAAAGAAAGCCTGCCTTTTGCCGGAAGATGCTTTTAGTAAAAGTGTACAAGTTTTGGGAAAAATAAATGTTATTAACTTAAAGCTGGAGGATGAGCAAGGTGTTCAAAAAGCGATGCGTTGGTTTTTTGAAGAAAGAACATGTATTTTTGACGAGCTTTTCCATTAATATGATTAAATCTGATATACTATCCCCAAGATTCATGAGTATAATAATGTAAAACAGTTTACAGCTATTTACGATTTCTGACTATTTTTGGAGGAATTATAAGCACTACAAAAGGGATGAAAAGGGAGGATTTATGGTTAAAGAAATAATGAATTTTATTCAGGAGCATGACCCTGAGGTAGGGAAGGGAATTTGGGAGGAATACGAAAGACAGACAAAATAACATCGAGTTGATTGCTTCTGACAAATATTGTTTCCACTACTACTATGCTTGGCCATGAGCTCTGTTTTTAACAATAAATACGCAGAGGATATCCCGGGAAAGCGTTGCTATGGTTGTGAGGCTGTAGATATAGTGGAAAACGATTTGCAATCGAAAAGAGCTGAGAGCTGTTTCAGTGTGGGTATGTAATGTACAGCCTCACTCCGGTGTACAGGCAAATATGGCAGTGACTATGGCAATCTGTAAGCCCGGAGATAAGATTATGGGTATGAGCTTGGATGCGGGTGGACACCTGACACATGGCTCTGCTGTTAACTTCTCCGGACTTTACTTCAATATTATTCCTTACGGAATTACCAAAGACAGTTATATTGATTATGATGCCGTGATGGAGCTGGCTTTAAAAGAAACCGAAGATGATTAGTTGCAGGAGCTTCCGCGTATCCGAGAGTTATTGATTTTAAGCGTTTCCGTGAAATTGCCGATGCTTGTGGCGCAGTTCTTTTTGTAGATATGGCGCACATTGCAGGTCTTGTGGCAGCGGGAGTACATCCAAGCCCAATTCCTTATGCCCATGTAACGACTACAACTACTCATAAGACTTTAAGAAGTACTCGTGGCGGTTTGATTTTGTCCAGTAAAGAAGTTGCAGAGAAGTACAACTTCAATAAGTTTGTGTTCCCCGGTTGCAGAATGAATGGTAGAGCACGTAATTGCTGCAAGGCAATTTGTTTGGTGAAACTCTAAAGCCTGAGTATAAGGAATATCAGCAGCAGGTTTGCTAAGAATGCGAAGGCATTGGCGGCAGCAATGTGACAAAAGGATTCCAGTTGGTGATCCGGTGGAACGGAGAATCACTTAATGTTGGTGGATTTAACCAATTTCCAGGATGTTACCCGAAAAGTTCCTGCAGAATGCACTGATGAAGTTCATATTACTTTTAAATAAGATGCGAATTCCAAATGAGTCCTCGTTCTCCATTCTTAACCTCAGTGTAAGAATCGGAACTCCTACAGTAACTGTTCGGTTTCAAAAGAGGATATGAAAGAAATTGCAGATTGTCTTTATAATTAGCCAGACTTTGAGAACAGTAAGGGAAGAAGTGGCTAGAGATAGAGCATTCACAGATAAGCACCCTATCTGAGGGTAAGTAATCTGTGACCATGTTTTCGATAGAGTGTAGCATAGGATAATTGAAGATAAGTGTACTTTGATTGTATTCATATAGTTCACGATGGAGGAGGTCGGAAGAAGTTCTCCTGTAGTGGAGCACTTGGCATATCATAGAGAATATGATGCAAGAATGGTGGGAGTAAGCATAAAGAAAGAAGAAAGAGAAAGGGTAAAGTTGATGGAGAAAAATACCAAGGAACGAGTGATTAAGTTCGGGCACTTTTGTTTTGCTGTTGTTGGAATGCATCGTAGTACCGCACGGGTTACAGGATGACGGACTGGGGCCTTTCGTTTTACGTT